>Ga0123355_10005600_pt1 | contig 18425 bp, 10 predicted proteins | sample TergutEmb28metaG_3_FD_89872 | JGI IMG/M metagenome (GOLD analysis project Ga0123355, IMG submission 89872) | Embiratermes neotenicus P1 segment gut microbial communities from Petit-Saut dam, French Guiana - Emb289 P1 | ecosystem: Host-associated > Arthropoda: Insects > Digestive system > Gut ... | reverse complement strand
CGGTGTGTTTTGTGGGGGGGGGGGGGGGGGGCGGCGGTCGGCGCCCCAGCGGGGGGCGGGGGGGGGGGGGGGGGGGAATTCCCCCCCCCCCCCCCCCCCCCCCCCAATACATCTGAACGGTTTGTTGTCTAATTACACTTGGACAGCTTTCCTCAGTCACTGCCCCCAGGTTAAGTGCTGTCCTTTATACCTGTAGACGGAAGCAGAGCTAGCCACCGCAACTTATTAAACTGTAAAAGTCGAAGCTATTCCATTACAGGCCTGAACAGTCTCTTGGGGATTCAGAGGTTGAGGCTGCCAGAATCTGTAGACAATCGACTCATGAAGGTGGTGTGGTTTTCAGTCCTACGTATCGGCCACCTCTACCCCCCAAGAGAAGATACCTGTGATATTCATTCCTATTGGAGGCTAAGTCGGGCTAAGGGTCATAGTGCGGCCGGTAGGATTGTCACTGAAAAATCGCAATGACCGCATCGGGAATCGAACCTGCGACCTTCCGATCTGTAAAGCAGTGCCCCAGCCAACTGCGCCACTATAGTGTGTCTCTATCAAGGCGAATGACAAAGTCCAAAGAAAGAAGATTACAGCACTAAGTCACATACCGTCGTCAGAGCCGTACAGAAGTGATTGTTCACCTGCCCGTGCCTGTTGGGGTTTTAAGGCGTATTTTTTCCGTGACTTTGGCGTTTGTTCTCCTTGTTTATATTTTAACTTTACGTTGTTTCTGATATGAAATAGTGCTTATTAGCACTCCGGCCAGTTGCTTTATGGAGCCATTTAGTGCCTGCTATATTTAGGCCGGCTTCATCACTGCTCCTATGCTTGTTTTGTTGTAGGCACGTTGTCATCGAGTGATATCTTCTAAGGCGCGTGTACATACGTTTCACGTGTAGTTAACATGCTGACTGTCTCGAAAAACATTAAAGATCGGTATTACTGGTTCTCGAACCTTTTTGTCCACAATCTTAAATGGTAAATCACGCTGACCTTGCGACCCAGATATGGTTTTATCAAGCTGTGACGCCGAGAACGTGCTTGTAAAAGCGAGCGGACCTAAACTAGTTCAACGTTGACACCGGTCATACGCAGCGTCATGTCATGAACACTGTGTAGTGCCGTTATTCTCAGCATCCCAGCAAATCGCCACAGACTTAAGCACAGTTTTAAAAAATGTTCACGAAGATGTGCAGTCAAAACTCTTCTCTTCTGATTGTCTTGAGTCGCTGCCCGTCTGTACTTTCGCCCACTACAAATGGTCTGAGTCCCTGCTTGTATACGTACGAAATTTGTCATTGGAGAGTTTTATGAAAAACTTTCGATCCATTTCAGTTTTCCTTTAGAACCGTCAACTTTAGGGACCACTTCACACGAAGACCTATTTTCGTGTCGTTGCGCATAAACCATACGCATCCGTTCTGCCTGCTGTTTGTATGAGCTGTAGCCGTAATCTTGTTATAAAAACAAAATTAGACTTATTTAATTAAAATTCGGTATGACAAATATGAGAACCTGGTGTTCCGTATAGTTGATTTCCCCTTCGTATCACAGCAAAACGCTAAATCAAGGGTAACAGGAACTGTGCATGGATTGTAGCTTGGCGGTTAGGGTTGGTACAGAAAGGAACGTACCATAGTTACATTATACATGGCTTTTCTCTAAATTGGTGAACTTTAATTGGAATCAGATGGTGCCGAAAGCATAATATGGCCGTTCGGGTTATGGGTCTCAATAGTATTGTTCCCTGTATCAGTATCACTGTCGCTTTCTTTTCGTATTCTTCTTTACCTGTAAGCACACCCCTATCATTCAACACTACAGAATCCCAACGGAAGAGAACGTGTTTTGAGATCGGGATTGGAACCGGCTGCCTCAGGACTAGAGCTGGTCGTAGTCGCGTCAATACTCTACGGAACATACAGGGTCGTTTGCATAAGCTTTGTAGCGAAACAGCAGGAACGCCATCTCCAGGATCGGCTTTTGAAATTGCGTTGTATTCAACTGGTGCTTCATTGTGCCACGAACTAGTGAATTTATCCCGTTTGGTTTTTATGTAGAACTCGCCCTCACATTTGTGTTGAAATTCTGACCCTTAGGGTTATTTTTGTTGGAAAAGCTGTAGGTTTTTACCTGCGTTGCTATTCAAAGATTTTCCATGAAACGGTTCGCTTTATTCCTCATATAATGGCGGAGAGCAGGTGACAGTCTTTCGAATGTCGGCCCTGCTTTCTTCCTTCCATTTAGTGCAGAATTTTTTCGGCGCCCAGCAAAACTTGCAGAAGGTTTGTGCGTTGGGTGTTTAAACCATGTCGATTGTAAGTAGTTACCGACGTTTCGAAGTCACTAGATCGGAACGTCGATGTGTTTACCAGTTAACAGTGCGTAACGTCCCAGAAGTCTTCTTCAGCAAGGCTACTGTAAGATCATCAGATCTCAGAAACGTCCTTTTCATGTAAATCGTTTCTCATTTTGTCTCTCAACGACTCGTTTATTCTGTCTCCCACCCCCATCGCTTTTCACGTGATGTCCATAATTCCCTGTTTTGCTGTGAACGTAATCACTTGCAGGTCCAAAGATACGAGATTACGATGAGAATTTTTTTTTGTTCTTGTGGACCCCTCTGCATGGTTGCCCGTTTTACCTAAATGTGCGATTGCACGCCGAGCAAGAAGTAATGACCTGCGCTTGAAATTTAGCCGCGTTCTAGCACAAATATAATTGTAAATAGTGGCCGGGTCTCTTGTAGCAGCGGTAAGGTATAGGTCAGTTCGTCTTTTGCCAGTGAAGAATCAAGCGTAGCTGGCGGACCGGCATATGGCTGTTGCCAGGGTAGTTGTTTCGCCAGCCGTTCTCTGTCGTGGTGCAAGTGGCTGTCTCGTGGCTTTCGGCTTGAAAAGTTCACTCGACAGAAACGAACAGATGACTCGTACATAATTTGTCTGAAAGTGTTAGCAATGGGCGAGCCTAAGGTAGTAGCAGCCTTATTTAGACTGTCGTTTAGTTTTTAAGTAGTCGACGGGCAGAGCAACATATATTTATGTCGTGGTTACACGTGCACATTCACTGGATAGTTTTCACACTCCCCACAAAAAAATACAGGTAACGTCGTTATGGACGAGTGTTGTTATAACCGAGAAGTATAATGTTACGGTTAACAGTGAGGAATTAATTGCTACCACAGAATATATGACGTTATAGATGTGTCGTTGAAACCGATGTCGTTATAACCGGGTTCGACTGTAATTTGTTCTTTTTTGTGGCAATGCAACATGAATTTCATGAAGGTCTTCGGCAGTTTAATGGAAGAAGTTTAGAAGTGTGATTTCGTGGAAGAAACCACTTGGTTTGTTGTAACTTGGACTGGCTTGGTGGAGGTTGGGGAAAATTAAAGTCTGCCTAAGAGAAATGAGTTTTGGATGCTGACTGGGCTGGAACTTGTTTTGCTTGTTGCCAGGGAAGCTGTTAAAGTGCTGCATTTACCGTTTCTTCAGTACAGTAATGTGATGTGAAGTAAGCGGGAAGCAACTGTAACTGCGTGGGATATTCAGGGAGGAGAGTTGCATTTATTTCTTTCTCCATTATTCTTGATACTTTTGGCTTTCATCGTCCCACACACTCCGTCCCTCCATTTTGGTGTTGTTTTCTAGGAACATGGGTGTCATAGTGGCGCTACGTGTGCGTGTAATAGCCTACATAAATTTGGTGGTTGTGATCTCCAGAGGAGTGTTCGTTGGGAAATGCAGTAACACTCTTCACGATATCTAGCTTCACGCTGAAGAGGGGTGGATGTATTGGGGATGTGGAGATAAAGCTGTACGCTTCATGTAGCAGCCGCTTTACTCAAGTACACAGCCAGAAACTGAGCACCCGATATGCACTCCCTGACCAGTCACTGTTTTGTCCTTAGCGAAACGTCGGTGGCTTTTGGTGTGGGTGTGCGATTCGTTAAATTACTCCGAGGTTATGTCGCAGGATGCGAAGGCAAAAGAAAATTCACTCAGATCAAAATACATTACTTGTGTGAAGCGTTGGTTCATTTCTGTCTGCATGTAATTTCCTTTAGATACTCTTCTTGTAAATCAGCGTGCTGAAGTAGAACCGCTGTCCAGAATTTACCAACGGAAAACTCTTTCCACTATATACAGGTGTCCTTGGATTTATTTGGATACATGGGACCTCATTTTTTCTGAGGAAACTTCTTTACAGGCCGTAGACCATTTGGTCGTTGTTTATTTAGGTACCTTGTTCGGCAGAGTTTTTGTCTAAAAGACTGACAGCAAGATCTGGCCCGATATTTTCATATTCAATGTAGTTTCTGTAAAATGTCACAAAATTACAATTTATTTTGCTCGAGCATGTAATTTTAAGTCAGGTGCATGAATGGCAAGCTGAGATCCAGGTAGGTCGCTGTGTGAAATGTGCCGCCTGTTCATATTTACCTGTCACTTAGGTTCTGACATAAGCTGTATACACAGAGAATGTTAACACTGGTACTGCCCAGTCCCGTGCAGTAGACCTGTGCATAGTGGATGATATCCCTTAGCACTCCCTATGACGGTCTGGTGCGTTCAGATAGGTCCAGTCAAAAGCGTGAATATAATTACTGCATGACATTCCATCCACTGGTCGCAGTTTATTGGGTGTTTCATTTATTACAAGCCTAAAGTCAAATTTATGCACATCTCTAACAACACAGAGCACTACAAGAAATAACTATGTAATCACACATACACAAACACAACTGCATTTCACCCCAGTTTATTTTGTAACTTGAAAATTCGGGTTACTGGTCACACGCAAGGGTCAGTCGGCTCGCCAAACAACTGCCAAGGTCAACTGCAAACTCCTCAGTTAGTGTCGGTAGGACCACCTTAAGGTTCAGCACTACCGATGCAAAGCCGCTATTAGACACTATCCTGTGCAAGGTTCATTTACCTCCCATCTACCTTCCCAGAGATCAGTCTTTGTTATCCTCCGATCTTATCGTTTTCTAAGAGGTTTCAGGCCCTAGAATTTTGTTTGTATTTCTTATTGCTGTCGTAGCTGTGTGTTCGAGTTTTCTCTTGTCTATTACTAGATAAGGGTCCATTCATGATGTGGCCCTCGTCGGAATTGTTAGAAACTGAAATGTTTATGTATAACTGCATTGCCGCTGGATAATCTCTGATGAAGACGAATATTTCAAAGCATTTTGCTGTGACCACTTTGTCACAGGAAAATCCTCCCAGTTTTCGTTTGTCATACTTTAAAGGATACTGCTGTGTGTTCTCATTTTTCAGGATATTGTACAGCTACTCGTTGCACGTGTTTTATGTCGTACAGAAAGCGAATTGAACGCCGCAGTTTGTGCTAGGCACTTGGAGGAGGTCGCGGCTACGGATTACTCAAGATGACTTTCATGGGTTTCCACAGCCTTCGGAGGCATATGGTTAGATCGCTCTCTACCACCCGCTTTCCACTTCATCACATTCATCCTACACTGGTATGCTACAGATGAAAAAGCGTCAAGCCCAGAATTAGTGTAGAAACTATCCGTTTTCACGTTTCCAACTTCGTAGTTTGCTTTCTCCTCCCGCATGAGAGTAATGGCTTTGACTTCAGATTAACAGGTCAGTACGTTTAGTATTATATACGCTGATTAAATGTATTCCTGCTGTTGAAAGAAAACCACAGTCTACATCATCTCATGACACACGCGTGGGTTTTCCGTATTGAGACTAGGGGAATAATTCAAAGGACGAGAGTTTTAAAATACAGTGATAGTACAAAAGGCTGTGCCAGAACCTGTCCACGTGTATGCCGCGAAGTCACATGTGGGAGTGCTGGTTTAAGCTAAACACATTCCTCACCTCTGCGGTAGATGGAGGTGAGTGGGTCAGGTTCACGCCCGGCCGCTTTACCCCCGGGGAAAGAGTCCCTGATACCCATTGAATAGGAGGCTCTGTGGCCTCAGAACCATTTTGGACGTTTCGGAGAAGAATGTTTTGCACCTGCAAGGAATCAAACGACGTCCATCCTGTAACCACTAACGCCTGTTCCAACTATGCTATTGTTGTGAGTTTCGAGGTTCTCGCAGGGGTGGTGCTGTTTCAAATCTTGTGGCGTGTTACACCGTATGGACTGGTAATTGCTTATCGGCATTTCGAAAGATCGTATTTCCTTCAGTCCAGTCCAGTCGCCTTGGTCTGTTTGACCGTAAAGATAAAGGCAGTACGTCCCTTCGAAACGTCGATAGCTTATTTACCGGTCGGCACGGCCTAACATCCCAGACGACTTGAGGTCTGCGCTGTTGTAACATATTTAATTTAAGAATTCATATTTTTGTAAGCGGATGTGGCTTCGAGTTATTTCTTCTTAGAGTCGTCTAGTGGCGAGGTTAAGAATGCGTGGAGCTGTACCTGTACTCTTCTGTATTGCGTCATGGCGTGCGCAGGGAGAACTTTGCCTTGGCCGTGCAGCTGGGACTGGGTTTTGAGCTTCATTGATTGCTGTTGTGTAATAAATGTTTATGGGTAAAAGTAAAGTTATGTTTGCGTAGTTACGCCGCGCCTTGAAGGCGTGTGGGAGAGGGGAAGTACAGCGTCGTGCTAGTAGGCAGAAGTAGAGGAGGTGAAAGGTCAGCTTGACACACCGTCGCCTGTACCCTGGGGTCAGAGTCATCTGTACCCATTAGGTACGAGGCTGGGTGGGCTGCAGGGCTGGTCTAGGCGCTGTGGTGTGCAGAATCTGCCTCTCCGAGAATCAGACTTCGATCTGCGGTTATCCAGCCCTGTAGCCTAGTCAGTGTACCGAACGAGTTAGGCGCGGCGACTTCTCTCAGACTGGAAGGCCGGAAAGATCGTAGCTTTAAAGGTGAGAAAAAATGTGTGAACGAACTTTTCTGTCCAATGCTCACCGATGTGCGAAAGGACGTTGCACTATGTGAAATTTCCTATTCTTCGCCCGCTTGTCCTTCTGATTAAGTAGCATAAGATGAAGATGAATATGGAGCGTTGGTGGAATAATACTGACAAGGGGTAAGACAGAGTTTCTGCAAAAACCTTTCCCCACGCCACTGTGTCCACCATAAATGTTACATGCACTGGACTGGGATCGAACTTGAGCCTCCGCTGTGAGAGGCAAGTCGGTTAACCGCCTCAGCCGTGGCACATCTTCAGAGCCCCCCCCCCCAAGACTACTTTTATATCCAGTGCTCCCCGATTTTCGAAAGAGTATTGCTTTTTGTGAGGTCCCAGTCTTCAGCCTTTTGTCCTGGTAAGAGAAACATGTAGATGAATATAAATATGGAGCGTTGGTGTAATGATGCTGCTTTGAATTCGAACCCGGCTATCCGTCGGCGGTGAGAGGCCGACGAGTCTGAAAGGCGAAATTTAATGCGATTTAGTTTTAAAGCTTCCGTTCATATCACGCGCACTGAGCACACCTCACGTCCATTATGAAAATAGTCTGTTAATGTTGTGCAGAGATTAATCGCTAATTCCTCTGGGGTGCAACGAAACAAATGCATGTTGTGGGCGCAACGTCCAGCGCTTTTAATATGCAACCTAGTGGTGCTTTAAGTGGCCACTACGCTTTCAGTCTGTAATCTTTAATTTTTTTTGTAAGTAAAGTATTAACCCTTTGATAGCATATATCTCTACAAAAAAGGAACGTGGGCCCTCAGGACGGTGCAGATTGGAATTGCGAGAATAGTTTGTAGGTGGAAACTGTGGGCCGAGTAGGTTGGAGTGTGGTAGCAATACTTAAACTTGCATTCACAGTTCGGACGGCCTATCTTCAACTAGAGCATAGGCCACAGCCTTGTACAGATCGCCGTATATCTGTTTACAGTGTGGTTAAATAACCAAGGAATAAATTGAACAAATCGCTGTAGCTCAGTGTGTAAAGTGGATATCTGCAGCCTAGAAGATAGGGGTTAGATGTTCGACTGTGACGGGATCTGTTCGCGATAACGTCCATATCGGCTTGGGTACTCTTGCATGTCTCATACAAGCCTGAGTCGCGTTAGGATAGACGGTGTCGGTTCGTCCGTCCATCTTGGTGCTGCACACAAGATACTTGTCTCTGTTGAATCCTGCTGTCTTATTGCCCCCGGGCGCCCCCATCCGACAAGAGCGCGGGTCTGTTTGCTGCCAGAAGTTACCATCTTGTGTTCGTGCAGTCGGTCCCTCATCGTTTCTTTGTTTTATTTTTAGGGAATGAAGGTGGTGGAAGCGCGAGGCTAACCACACGCCTTCGTGTCTTTCAGAGGGCGTGCGACTAACTGCTGTTGTGTTTCTGTGTGGCGTGTTGCCACGGAGTTCCTGCGCCCTTCACATTATATTAGTTGTTACATACAGTGTTTTTCAGCCTTTTTTTTTTTTCGCGTGCGCCTGTTACGCAAAACAAATTAACGTGTGCCAACAGGCACTGAAAATATTAATAACATACAGTTTGCGCTCTTCGAATTTAGCTTAGTAAATACATCTTAAATATTTATTTTCATTTTAATATGTTTAAAACAAGTTTTGGTTTTTCGATTAACGTCTTTAAAACTGAATAATGCAACAATGACAGTATTGCAGCTGACTTAGTGTACCACCAGTGGTACACGTACCACCTATTGAAAAGCACTGTTTCCGCATCAGTGCCAACGACCATGCATCTTGTCAGTGTACGTGGACATATTGCAGATACATCCCAGAAATAGGACTCATTTAACACCTGATGGGATGATACCACCAGTATTGGGCTGACTAGTAGTAACAGCTACTACAGAATTTGTCGGTGAAAATGTTGGTTTGACATACGCTATGCCAGTCGTATTTTAGACTGGTTGCGTTGCTGCATTCCTGTGTGTGTCGAGGGCGGCGAGCAGCAGGTAATTTGGAAGCCTGACTGGGTGGTGGATCCGTCTCGTGCACGCTACCGCCTGGGAACAGCACAGCTGCCAACTGGTCCAGGACAAAAAAGAAATAAAACGTTCTCCACCCACCGTCATTCTGTACTCGAGGTGCGGAAGATGCAAACATTTAATCGATAACTATGGACGGATTTTGTTCGTGAATAATTGCGCTTCTTTTAAGCACAACAAATTCAGCGTTCTTTGTAACTCGACATTTTTAGCAGTACGTTGAAAAGCAGCATTTAACAAGGAGACTCTTTCACCGACATACTGGACTTAATTGTGAGGAAGAAACCAGTCAAATGGTACATATTGAGCGTAGCTTCGTACGGTGCTGAAACGTGGTCACTTCGAAAAGTAGATCAGAAATACGTGGTAAGTTTTGCAGTGTAATGCTGGAGAAGGATGGATACCACTTTGACCGATTGTGTGAGAAATGAAGTATACCGTAGGTCAAGGAGGAGATGAATATCATACCAACAATAAAAAGGAGGAAGGCTAACTGGATTGGTCACATTTTGTATAGGAGCTGCCTTCTAAAACAAGTTATTGAAGGAAAGATAGAGAGAAGGGTAGAAGTGACGGGAACACGAAGAAGAAGTAAGCAGCTACTGGATGACCTTGAGGAAGCGAGAAGATACAGGAAATTGAAAGCGGAAGCATTAGATCGCACTCTGTGGAGAACTCCTTGTGGAATAGGCTATGGAACTTTCAGATGTACAACATTTTCATTCACACACGACACGCATTTTTGCGAATGTGTAGATAATACAGCAACGGGAATGCCTCATATAAAGACTAGGGGCCTGTCGTAACTCAGACTACACAGTGAATGAATGAATACATTGTTGGTGTACTAGTATTATCTTACGAAAGGCAGAGAGTGCAATCTGTCATTCAGTCTTCCATTCTTTGAATCCTATGTTTATTGGACCGTGCATCATCTCGATAGTTGAGTAAAAAGAGACCAACTTGATCCCAATTATTTTATTATTACTTTAATGAATAAAGTAATAATAAAATAAGTGGCATCAAGTTGGTCTCTTTTTACTCAACTTCCATTCTTTGTTTCGTTTGTAAAGCGAGTCGCGGCATCTATTCCAGTTCACCTTTCCTGGTATCAGTTAATGTGAAAGATTTGCAATTTGCAGTATTGCGCTGGCACGACATTAAGTTGCAGTGCATACTGGCTTGTTCATTACATAGAGGTAAAATTGTTCATATTTAAAAATGACTGAGGTTTTCAGGAAAATAAACATCATCTCGACCAATTTTCATCTGGTTAAAGTGCAGGTTGTATAAACCCTGGGAGTGTCGGCAAATTCAATGTCGTCATTTATATTAGTGCCGACTGATAATCTGAAAATGCCAGAGGTTTGTTACTGATGTAAACGTTGCTAATGGCGCTAGAGACACGCCCCAGCACTGGACGGTTGGTATGTGGTGTATCGACGTCCTTGATGATGACATACGGAGGTGCGCGGAGTTCAAAAGCGTTCGTGGGTGAAGGCGTCTGATGACGTCATTGCAGTGACATGTGGGAGTGATGTCATGTACCCGTGCTTTAAAACGTTTGATGTGTTGGTGGTATTGAATGCTTTGAGCCGACTGCAATATGCACATCTTGCTGGTTGAACAGTTGAACAGTGTATCGATCAACGAGTTCAAGTTCGTGTATCTTGAAAAATGAGAAGCCGTTGTTGTGATGTCCTGTAATGTTACAGGGGTGATTCAGGGTGAGATTCGAAAAGAATGATACTTCTGGAATTCGGTAAAAGGTAAAGCAGTCCCGTTACAGGCCCGGAGGGGCCCACATGTTTCTAGGAATTTAAGGTTCCCAGATTTCATGACAACGGCACAGGATGGTGGTAGGTTGTCAGCCTTACGTACCGGTCGCCTTTACCCCCGGGAAATGCTCGTAGTACTCATTTCTTTTAGAGGCTGAGTCGACCCCAGGACCATAGTGTGATCGGAAAGATTTTATGTCAATGAAAAATCCGATGACAACAGTTGGGATCGAACCAGCGACCTTCCGATTTGTAGCACAGCACCTTAAGCACTGTACTACCGCGGTCCTCCTCTGGAATTCGGTAGTGAAGCGAGAACCTGGCTGACGTTGACGTATATGTGACGGAGCTCGGACCAATAAAGTACGAAGGAGGGGCCTTCGTTTATTTGACTCAAGAGGGGGCTGTTCTTTTGTAAGGAATCCGGTAATAAACGCTCTGGCTGTGTAGAACTGTATTTCTTGACCGGCTACGTTGCTGTCAACGTAAAGATTCGTAGTTTTCTTCCAATTATAATCAGTATGTTCCTCCCCCCCAGCCCAAACTTTTGTTATGAATACTGGCCCATGTTCAAAATATCGTGTAATCAAGCCAAAAAGCATTTGGTGATTGTTAATAAAAATCCAACCAGATGCAACAGTATGCAGATATTTATTTACTGCAAAGCTACTCTACATGTTTTGGGTGTCACAGCACCCATCACCAGGAGTACTAAGAACTGTAACCGCAGTCTCCAGTACAGGTCATAATATTGGTACAGCTACTTCCCTCCAACGTGGCCTGATCAGGCCACGTTGGAGGGGAGTAGTGGTACTGTACAGGTAGTATGACCTGTACCGGAGACTGCGGTTACAGTTTTTAGTACTCCTGGTGATGGGTGCTGTGACACCCAAAACATGTAGAGTAGCTTTGCAGTAAATAAATATCTGCATACTGTTGCATCTGGTTGGATTTTTTATTAACATTGAATTACGATGCACGGAACCATGAGCTTAAAAATTCATTTGGTGAAATTCAGCAAGGAAGCTGTTCTACCGATGCGATCCACTTCGGTCTTATACAGCGCTTCCATACCCGTGACGGTAAATTCACATGCCGTGTAACAGAGACTTTCTACTCACTTGCACGGCCACTGTATCGGGGTTTGGCTATATATCAGTTGGTTGAGTCAATCTGTACAAAATGCCGTTTTCGCTACCCCACCTCACTTTTTTTGGGGGCAGTAGGTAGCCTGTATATCTGGTTTTACGAACATTGTTATTTAATGAATTTTATGTTATTCATATCGTACATTTTCTTATATTCAGTATTTATAAAAATCAATAAAATGAAGTAATTAAAATACAATAAAATATATCACAACACAATTCATGTTAGGTGCCAACTCTACATGTTTCAGCACCAAGGTGCCATCATCAGGGGCTGTATCAGCAACAAAGTTTTATATGTCCAACATTATTTCAGGCGCTATTCGCCCTCAATTCCATCATAAAAGTTAAAAGTCAAAAGTTACAGAATGTTACAACTCCAGATTACACATCACCCAGCACACGTACACATTGCTGTAACAACACAGCGATGAGCATCCTCGGTGACACAATCACAGCCGCTTGTTCTTCCTGGGCTGTGCACACAAATATCCGTATCAATATATGATACAAAGGGATCTTTTCCTGTAAAGGTGTCAGTGTTCACTTAGTGCTTATGTATGCGTATGAAAAGAGGTGTTTATATTAAACAGTATATTGCGCAGTACATACCGGCTGAAGCGTGCGACGTATCCATGTCCGGGTATACATACTCGTAGAGCATGGAGCGAGTGTTCGTGGCATTGTTAGGTGGAGCGTATCATCTGCGCTCCTGCGTGTTGAGTGTCTGTGTTGCGTTCAACAGCAAATAAAGGATTAATTTCGCCAACGCTTTGTTCGTCTGTTAAGGATCCCTGACGTTGGAATTGTTAGATGTAAAAGTTTTTGAGGCACTTCATACGCCACGCTTTGTTACATGTATTGTAGTTTGTGTAGGGCCACATTCATGTTTATTGTTTCAAATGTGTAATGCGTATTTTGGATTATTTGTTATGTCTTTCTGATGTTCTGAAATTCGTATTTTAAAATTGCGACCAGCCGACCAACATAAACATATCACATGCGTTGCATTTTAGACTATAAATGCCACTGGCTACATATTCGTTTATATTTTCCTTTGGGGGTTTGAATATGTTACATAATGTGCTTCGTGAGCGCAACGCGATAGGCAGATTGATGTGCTTAAATATGTTAGTGATTTATCTTATTAAAGGGCTATGATAGCTGTCATCCAAGTATACTATGGTTGCGCGCGCGCGCGCGCGCGCGTGTGTGTGTGTGTGTGTGTGTGCAGTCGGTAATCGTATTGTCGTTTTTGTTTCTGATATTATTATTCAGTTGTGTATTATAGAAACTGGGTAGCCGTTGTTGCGGGCGATTTGAATTATAGTATTCGTTTCTTGCTTTTTACATTCTTGTGAAAGAGGTGGTGCGTCCTGTTTAAAGAAAATCTGTATGCTGCTAATTTGTGCTCTGTATGGTGATAAGAATTGTAGTGAGTAGTATGTCAGTAGTGGTAGGTTTTCGAAATATGTCTGTTGTTATTTTGCCTTCATTTCTAGTCATCAGTAGATCAAGAAAATTGATTTTCCCATTTTCTTCATATACTCTTTTGAATTCAAGGTGCCTATTAATGTTGTTCATATATTTTAATATTTCTTCTGCCACTGTCCTTTGGCTGTCAAAAATTTCTGCAACTTTCATGCTGAGAAATTGGGCAGTTTTGTGTATTGGCACATGGGATATTGTTAACGACTGGTCTAATTGGTTCATTTTCTTTGTGTATTTTAATCTGTGCTTTTAATGTTGAAGGTAATGTTTTTATTGGTTTAAGATATATTTTTTTTATGTTTATCAATTAGCGTTCCACATTTTTGAATGACTTGTATTGTTTTTGATGAAGATCTGTTGGATCCTTATATATTTTGTGAACTGGCTTTCTTGTGGAAAAGTTTCTGCTTTCTGTTGGTATGTGTCTTTGTCTATTATAACCATAGTTCTATCTTAATATGCTTTTTTTATTATTAGATTGTTTTGTATTAATTTCCTACTTATTGATTTTATTTTATTTTCTTGTCTTTTGTGTAAAATGTTTTGTTTGAGTACTTGATTTGTAATATTTCTTGTGTGCCAGAAAGCGATAAATACTCTGTATATTAGTGTCAGGCTGTCTTAGAGCGTTTTCGGTATTGATGGTTTTGTCCTGTATAAAATGTTTTGTTGGTTTCTGAATAACGTAATTACAGCGTAATTCGAGTATCTTAGTTTCTTCTTTATTGTTAATTTTTTTTTGTGAAGTTTATTTAATAATCAGTCGCCATATTTAACAGTACTGAAACATCCCTTGAAATCTTGTAGCCTATATATCTTCAGTTTATAATTTTTAAAAATATGTAATAGCCGCCTTTTCCTACTTCGTAACCGCTTCACCACTCTCCTTGTTATCTTGTGTTCTGTTGACTCACATTGCAAATAAAATGTCAAGTTCGTCCAGCCCCTTTAATACATACTGCTTCCATAGTACAGAACTGTAATGTGTAAATTCAATGTATTTTAGGATAGGTACTTTCTAAAATTCATTGAATTCATCATATTTCTTTCTCGGGACTTACGTCGGTTTAGCTTATTAGCTTAGGTTAAGAATGAGTGGAACCATAGCTCAGTTCCGCCAGTGCCTCATAACATACACAAGGGTCAGCATTACCTTACGTTTACCTTTTTACCGCCCGCCCACACCCATGCTATGTATTCCGTTGCTTTGCGTGTGCGTGTCTGTTGTAACGCGCAGACGTTGCGTTATTGAATCTGAAACCATTTATTGGCCTGCCGAAGTCTTTAACAGGAATGCTTGCGTATTTATGACGTCAAGATAAAGTTGTATTTCCTTGCCCGATAAGTGTCGTAAGCCAGCCATCGCGCGCGCGCGTGTTTGTGTGGTATTCAGACCGCGAAGGATTGGTGTCCATTGCTGGGATGGCCGTTTTCCGTGCCCACCAGTTTTGTAGAAGGATTAACAGAATGATTTAGTTGGAGATTCCAAGTTGTCCTTCAGTTTAAATACAGCACTGTAGAGGAGTGTGGGGCACGCAGTGGCGCAGCTGGTTGAGGCCCAGCGCTACAAGCCGGAAGGACGGGGGTTCGATTCCCGATGGTGTCGGAATTTTTCATTGACATAATCCTTCCGGCCGCACTGTGGCCCTGGGGTCGACTCGGCCTCTAAGAGAAATGAGTACCATTAATATTTCCTGGGGGTAAAGGCGGCCAGTTCGTAGGGCTGACAACCTTACCACCTTCAAGTGCCGATTGTCTTGAAATGTGGGAGCCTCAACCTCCTGGAGCTCTCAGGGCCTCTCCAGGCCTGTAATGGGATTGCTTTACCTTTTACTGTAGAGGCGTGTAGGTGGTTGGGAGGTCAACTTCAGCTGCACGCTGCGGCCGCTTCTGGTACATGCAGCAGAGGACGAACTCGACAAGGGCACAGTTTTCCTGTTCCGGCCCAGCTGTGAGACTCCCCCAGCTTGTTACTCGGTGGTTGCCAGGGGTGTATTGCACGCAGTTGTAAGTTGTTGGGAACGAACTTAACAGCTCACTTCACCTAGCTTCGAAGTACGAATGCGTGGAGGCAATTGTTGTGCATGGTACCTCTTCTCCTATCACTGGAACAGAAATTGCCTATCGGGAGGAGGTGTTTAACGTAACTGGTGGTTCTTGCAGTTCTGGAACTATAATGCTTTCAACTTTCGTCTGGTTTTATCTGGAGCTGTCGTATTCAGGAGTACGCCCAGTTGAAGTATACCGTTCATCAGATTGAACTATCACAGTAGCGACAGTCGTACATATTACGGAATTTTCGTGAGTTATCGCTACGAAATGAAGATAACCCGGTAATGGATGCTACGCCGAGTATGGCAAATAGAAAGAGCTGCAGCAAGCACGGACTGAAAAAAAAAAAGTTGGTTACGAACACAAGCTGTTGAATGTACACATTGTGGACGAAGAGCTCGTGGACGCCTGAAGAAAAGGTGCCAGCTACACCTTGTTCGTTAACATGCAGCTTGGCTTGAGCTTCACTTTGCATCGTTCATGGCGATTCTTAAATATCTGTAGCGTGAGAAGAGTCCATGATTCGTATTGGTTGATCTGTTCTGTTAGCATAGCAATATCAGTATTATTTGTGCATCTGAGTGCAATATGGTATTCGGAATCTCGAATTTATTTGGGACGTTTGTGTACCTTAGTACGTTCCGTTTCACGTACTTACATAACCGGCCGAATAGGCCGTGTCGTAGTTCAAACGAGTGTAGCAGCGCTGATGTTGGTAGCCCTGCGCGATAGTTGCGGTACATTGAACTGAACCAGTTGGGAGCCAGGATCATGAAGATGCATGCGTCACCTGCAGCTGGGAGGCAGCTATGCTGGCTGACTGGCTAGCCGGCCGGCCGCTGTAAACCAACTTGCAGACGTCGCGGCATTGCCATATCGAAACACGCATGTATACACCTGTGTGTGTATCTCACATGTATAATCTCATGTATAATCTCATCTTCACGTAGTGCCGAAGTTGCATATGTGTGGATATATGCCTTCACGCTACACGTCTCGAGGGTGTGGTGTGCCTCATTAAGCACAGTGTACACTGCACCATATCTCTCTACATTGAGTTGAGTGCTAAGTTGCACGTTCAAGTCCAGAGCCCAATTAAGAAGGCGTTTGCCTTGGACTAAACGTTCCGGGGTTTGATCTCTGGCATGAACAACGGCCTTTTTTCTCCTCTCCAAATCGTCAGCACTGGCTGTGGGTCCCACCCAGCCTCCCCTTCGTGCGTGCTGTCCTTCGGAAGCTAACCGGTATTCAGCTAGTCAAGAAACTGCCCGCATTTTATGGAACCCGAAGGTTCATTACCGCACTCACAGCTTACCACCTGTCCCTGTTCTAAGCCAGATCAATCCAGTCCATGTCTCCATTTCACTTACTGAGGATCCATTTTAATTTAATTCTCCCATCAACTCCTGGATCTTCCAAATGGTCTCTTTCCCGCAAGTCTCGCCACCAAAACCCTGTGTGCACCTCTCCTCTCTCCCATAAATGCCACCTGCCCTGCCGATCCGATTGTGGTTGATTTGATCATCCGAATAATGTTTGGTGAGGAATACAGATCATGATTCTTCTCGTTATTTAGTCTTCTCCGCCTCCCTGTTACCTCATCCCTCTTAAGCCTATATATCTTCATCACCCTATAGTACATAGCAGGTGAAATACGGCAGTGGTGTCGATTTTGTTGGCTTGATTTCTAAGTTATTCGAAAATTTTCTAGCATATTAAGTGCCACCCCAAGAATGGTAACCTTTACTTGAGTAGTAAATTGTGAGTGTAAAAGCTTAAACATTGGGATGGGGGTGAGAGTCTCACTAGAGACTGCAAACACTGGCACGGAATTTGTGAATGGTATGTAGTATTAGCATGTAAATTGATAGCGCAGGTGCTGAAGAAGATACTCTTCATTACAGATTAATACGGTGGTGATGACCAGTATTTTATGGGCCAGTTTTGTGAACCATTGCGTTCCAATTTTTACCATAATTCGGTACACGTTTAGCATTTTTAAGTCTGGAAACTCACGCATTGGATTGTAATGCAGGGAATTCGGTGGTACCTTGGCTCGATTTCTTTGCGGGTCTTAGTATTTTACGGTTTAAAAATGCAGTTGCTGGATCTCGTGCAGGCTTGGTCCTGGCACAAAAAGTGACTGTTCATGTTCTGATGGTAGTACGTCCCACCTGCTTGTGATACGATAGGATAACTTTTTAACAAGTGTATTTAAATTTTTTATGATTTAGCCGAATAATAAACTGAGAAGCACTTGATTTCTTAGTTGATTTGTAGACAGCCCACGCTGTAATGTCATGGCAATCAGAGCTTGACTTATTTCGTGTGATTTCTCCAAACGACACGCAGTTTGGGAGTAGTTTATGTAATTCGAGTGTGCAGCACATAAATCCGTCGAAGTCAGGCGGACGATCCGGAGGCATGCTAATGTTCTACTCGGTACTGTGTTAATTTTGTCACATGTTGTGGGTCGCCTGATTTCTTTAAATAGAATTTTGCCAGTCCTTAAATCTGGAAGGGTAGCGGGGGTCTTTGATCTTTTATAAGCGTGCAGTGTAGAACGTGCTGTTATATTTACATTGCTTCCTTAAAGTGCAAATAAATTGCACTTTACTGGCTAGTGGAAAAGTTTTGCAACTGGAGGCTTGCGGTCCGATTCTTGCATAAGCTTATCGCGAAACCGGTGTACGTCTAGTGTTTTCTGCATTCGTTTAAAGACACGATGTTAGGACAGCATATTACATTCATTTACTGCCTGGTTATTACAAAACGGCGTATTGTGAAGCACATAAAATGGCGTATTGTGAATGGCATAATATGACCTTACTGTAGTCTGTAGAATGTTAGAGTTTATACTATTTACGCAGGAACCTGCACGGAGGGCTAGAAATCACACGAAACTTCATTCATGATGGCCTGACATAAACCCGGCCCCACCCGATAAGAAATGCGCAAGCTAGGTACGAATTTAACAGACGCGAACTGCAGGCTTAATAAGAGCATAGATCTAAAATATCGCGTATCTAATTACCAGTTAGAAAGCAGGAATTTTCCACAGCACTT
>Ga0123355_10005599_pt1 | contig 18425 bp, 4 predicted proteins | sample TergutEmb28metaG_3_FD_89872 | JGI IMG/M metagenome (GOLD analysis project Ga0123355, IMG submission 89872) | Embiratermes neotenicus P1 segment gut microbial communities from Petit-Saut dam, French Guiana - Emb289 P1 | ecosystem: Host-associated > Arthropoda: Insects > Digestive system > Gut ... | reverse complement strand
GAACTGAACATCGGATAGAACCCAAAGAATAATTACGATGATTTCAATTACTATCATGCTCCTCCTTTCAGAGGAACAACCCAGTACAAAATGTACCAACCACCGATTGCTACAAAAATAATAACACGAAACAATGCACAGAAAATACATCCAAAAGGGTACAAATAATCCTGTGTAGACAAATCACCTGGCACTGCGGTGCCACCCTCTATTACAAGGTGAGAATCCAAGACTAATCGATGAGTGGCAATAAATCAGAATCGGGATATGTTTTTCCAATTACGAGAGTTTTCTGACACTTCTAATCATCTGAAAGAACCACTCGAGCGCCGTCACTGAGTCCATCTTGGCGTGCATTTCTGATAACTGTATCATCAAATGCTATGCCTGACTCAACGATAACATCTGTTCTAAAGCTTGTTCCAAGCTCTACAGGTGTTGCTACTGCTATGCCGTCTACAAATAGATACAACATGCTATCGCCATTCTCTTCAAAAACAGCTGTTCTCGGTACTAGCATTCTATTCTCCGATGAATATGTGACAAAGCGCACATCGACATCAAAGCCGTATTGGAATATATTACTTATAGTATCTGGTCTAATGTTGACAGCAACTCTGTGTTCTTCAACGCCCAAGACAGACATCATAACCTCGACTCTATTATCAATACTATGTATACTTCCCGTGTAAACTATATCTTCGTGATGCCTTGTAAAAATCATCTCGACACTATCACCTATATTAATCTCGTCAATATAGAATGTTGAAACGAAAACCTCTATCAAATTATCTGTTTCTGTTCGTATCTCTGCTATAGGCATAGTAAGATCTACAATATTAGCATCATCTATGTAAAGATGCGATATTGTCCCGGAAACATGACTCCTTATCACACTATCGCTGATCATACTCTCTATATGCGCAATTTGAACATCTCCTATGTCAATTTGTGACTGGTAGTTTTGCATTCGTGCACTGATGGCATTCAGCTCACTTCTTCGAATGTTTGCATTTGCATCCCCACGAAATCTGTTTCTAACTATTCTTTCGTCCTCCTGCAGATGCTCGATTTGTACAAGGGCTGCCTCATTGTTCATTTTTATTATCTCCATCTCATGAACCAGACTACTTGAATCAACAACTGCAATAGCTTGACCTGCATTCACAGTTTGCCCTTCCCGGACATATACTCGATAAATTTCGCCGCCAACAAGGGAAAAAACGTTTACAGACCTTTCGTTTCTCACTTGTCCACGTTCGACGAAATAATTCTGGGCGGTGGTAGGCTCAATCGTTACAACTTCAACCACCATTGGATGAGCACCCAAAATAACGAAAAGCAATACTGCCGGAAGAACAACAACTGCCAAAAAATACTTTACAAACTTTTTCAATATAATATCCCCCTATTTTATTTTTACCATACAACATCTTCTGGTTGCATGGGGTTATTGTTATTTTCAATTTTTTCGAACATCCCGTCGCGTAGATAAAATATCCTGTCAGCAATTTCAGCAATAGCTGTATTGTGTGTGATAATAACTATGGTTTTTTCGAAAGTGCGATTAAAATCCTTCAACAAACTAAACACTTGTATTCCATTATATGAATCTAAAGCACCTGTCGGTTCGTCGCATAATAACAAACTGGGATTTTTCACAATCGCTCTAGCAATTGCCACACGTTGCTGCTGTCCACCAGACAATTGTGACGGGAAATAGCTCTCATGGGTGGACATTCCGGTCCTTTCAAGTAATATACCTAAATCTATAGGATTTTTTGAAAGCTTGGAAGCCACTTCGATGTTCTCTTTTACCGTCAGATTCTGGATTAAGTTATAGAATTGGAACACAAACCCTATCGCATCACGGCGATATACTGTAAGCTCCCTTTCTGAAACTGACGCAATATTTCTATTTCTATAGATAATCTCTCCCTCCGTCGGTCGATCGACACCTCCAATCATGTTCATTAATGTTGTTTTTCCTGAACCACTTTGTCCAAGAATAACAACGAACTCACCTTCATAAATACTAAATGAAAGATTGCGCAGTACCGGTACAATCACTTCCCCCATTTTGTACTCTTTACATAAGTTATTTACAGCAAGAATCTCTTTCATGTGAGTTATTCCCTCTCTTTCATAACGCTAGCTAAATTGAACTTCTTGATTTGTCCTCTTATTAAGATACATGAGATAGCAACTGAAAGTGTGCAACTCACGAAAGCCAACATAGTGGAGTCCATGGTTATTTCTGCCCAAAATCGACTTGTCTCGCTGTTAAAAAGTGATGATAATGGTGGCGAAATGAAAAATGCAATAATTGTTCCAATAATGCTGCCTACAATCAATTTTACTGAATATTCGAAAGTGTTAATCGATGAGACTTCTGATACACGATATCCAAGAACACGGAGTGTGGCGTACTCACATTGCTTTTCTTCCAGCGATATGATTGATGTGTTATACACAATTGCAAAACAGATTATAATTGATACTACAATTAATATGTTAAGTATAATCTCCGTTGCTTGTCCCGCCTCCCTGAGAGATTCCACCGCTCGACTATTGTCATTGATCCATACAACGTTGGCTGCTTCGAGCAATTCATTTTGTATATCGTCAAAATAATTTTCATCCACATTTATCAATACCATATTTGAGATTTCATAGGCACCAAATAACAAACTAAACTCAGATAAACTCATATAGGCCCCTATTCCAAAACTCTCTTCGACCACCTGAGAAACCATTACTTGCTTAGTTCTACTAGCTTGACGATTATATAGTGTAACAATCTGCCCTTCACTGACTCCCAGTGAATCTGCGTAATAATAGTTTAGTATAATACCTCCATCCGGATGGTGGCGGTTTCCCCAAATATCGATTATGTTAAACAGTCTCGCATCTTCATCCAAACTGTAGATGGTTACGTCTCTTATGACTCCATCAAACTCAAGCTCAACAGGGAAAGCTAGACCCACCTCCGCATCAATGACTCCCGGTATGCGAAACATTTCATTAAGAATAGTATTTCTATATCCAGGACGCTCTAAAAATAATGTTGCATCGCTTACTTCTATCGTATTGTAACGCTTTTCAGTAATCTCAGTTATATGTTGATTAAGAGCAAATAAGAAGTTTATCAGAGCAAAAGTTAATGCAATACTGAAAACCGTCATAAGTGTTCTTCTCTTGTTTCGAAACATAGATCGGATTGCGTATTTTCCATCCGTTTCAAGTAACAGCCTAAAGAAGAAACCGTCTAGTTTAACATCGCGAGCGCTTGCCGTTTGATATGCCGAACGCATAGCTTCTGCCGGTTTTACCTTTATGGCTACCCTGGCACCCATTACAACCGAAAGCAAACAAACAAAAAGAGCAGCCAATAATCCACTTATACTTGTTTGCAGGTCAAGGGTATAGGGCAATGAATCTATAGTAAAGACATCCATCAACATCTCATAATAGCTACTGCCAATAATCCATCCTAGACCAAGTGACAGAGTAAATCCTATGGTTGCCGCAATCCATCCTTGAAATATATATCCTGTGACAATGATTCTGTCAGATAGACCAATTGCTTTTAGTGTTCCAATTTCTACTCGTTCCACCTCAACCAATCGCTTAAATGCTATATACATCATGGCACATGCCACGCTTAGAAAAATAAATGGTATAACAGTAGCCAAGACTACAACGCTACTGGATTGACTAGCTACGAAAATGTAATTTGGATGATCTGATCTACATAGTATACTCAGTAAGCCAAAGTGACTAAGAGCGTCTTCTAAAAATAAGCGAACATCCGTGAAAGAGCTACCCTCATCCAGAATTATGCTAACACTGTTTACAAATCCATACATATTAGCTGCGCGTTCGACTACGGGGGTTTGTACAAATCCAACCGTTGACAAATAATCGTCGGCAAATGTTCCGCCATCTGGTGTGACGAACATGAATTCGGGACTTATTACTTCTCCACGAATGGTGAATGCTTCGTAGCGCCCGTTGACTAGCAGATGTATTGTGTCACCTACGCTTAAGTTATGAGTGTCAAAAAAGACTCTGCCAAGCCATATATCGTTGATTGACTCTAGCGGTGCACCAGTATATCTATACATGTTGATCGTTCTACTATAATCAGCATCAACTCCAACAAGTCGTACACTAACTATATCGTCAAAACCTTCTATGCGGGCATCTACACTGTGCTCAAGAACTCCGAGGGACTCAGATACTCCGTCAATTCTATCCAACCTTTCGACGTTGCTTCTCGGCATAGCCACAACACTGGCAAAAGCATCAGCATAATTTGAATCATAATGGTAACTATCAATTGTCTCATTGAAGATAACTAATGTACTTCCCATGCCTACGAATACGCCTAAGCCAATCGACAACACGAGCACACTGGAAATAAATTGCTTCTTATTTTTCAAAATTGAGCGAAGTCTGTTGATTATAATTAGTTTTAACATATAAAACAGCACTCTCCTATCTATACTCGCCAGAACCCATATTCATCCAGACTTTTGATTAACCTAACCATATATTCAATGTCAACCTTGTGCACTTCATACCCAAGTGCAGAAATAAAGTGTTTTGTAAACTCATTCTTAACTTCAGCAGGGTAGTGCTCATTATTTATTGAAACTACTAAAAGGTCGTAAAATTTTTCTACATTTTCACCGTAAACCTTATCTAATTCCGTAGCATCATCGTGTATGTCTATTTTATAGCCACATTGATCAAAGGCAGCAATAATTTCCGATATAGAAATTTTGTCCTCATTGACTAGATGAAATACATTCGCATTTGTCGCGTAATTCTCCGCAAGCACCACGACTCCTTCAGCAATATTGTCAACTGTATCAATTTGCATACTTTCAGATAAGAACGACCTGGGAATTGAGCGCAACTGCACTATAGTCTGCAAGTGATTGAGTATGCGGTTATGTTCAAAACTCATCGTTTCTTTTGCATCACGATGCCTGCCTTGTATAGCTCCGGTTCTTATGATGATTCCCTTATTTTTGAGTAAGTGTTCAAATACAACTCCTTCAGCAAGGAATTTTGTGGTAGCGTAGACGTTATCAAACTCCTGACCCTTATAGTAATCACGTTCAGAGAATGATTTGTCCTCAAGATCTGAATTAAAATACGGGCAGATACCTAGTGTTGATATATGTACCAGAAACGCGCCCGTCAACTCAGCTAGCATACAGATATTTTTTGTGCCTTCTACGTTGGCACTGTAAAAATCATTAAAAAATCCATAATGCTTAGTGTTTGCGGCTATGTGAAAAATCGTATCCGGGCGAATATTAGTGCACTCTTCAACAAAATCAGCATCCACAATATCTACCGGAACTACATGTACCTCTTTTTTCAACAATGAAACATGCTCACCATCAAAATAATAATTCAATGATTCTTCAATCTTGTTATATGCCATGTCTTCGTTGGTAGCCCTCACAAAGCAGAATATTTTCTCGTATCTTCCACCTTTGACTATTTCATCCAGGACATGCATAGCCAGGAATCCATTTGCTCCTGTTATTATAACTGTACCCAACTCGCGTTTTTGTATTTCAGTATCTTTGCTCCAAACATTGCCCGCCAACATGTTATCATAGCGCTTGTAATGCTCAATGTTGTCAATAATAAGATTATTGCTATTGTTGCTCAGTGAGTCTACTAAGTCTTTGATAGTTTCATTATTGTAGACGCTTTGAAATGGGATGATTATTCCAAAGCTATTTAGGGTAGAGAGAATTTTCATCAACTTGATGCTACTTAATCCAAAACTAAAATATTTGTCTGTAATACCAATTCTGTCAACATCAATGTATTCGCTGAAAATCCGACAAATTTTATCCTCCAAGTCTGTTCTTGGGGCTACGTATTCACGCTCACTCGTATCCACTATTTTTGGTAGCGCTTTTTTGTCACACTTTCCACTCCTCGTCAATGGTATCGCGTCTATTTGTATAATATATGCCGGCACCATATAGTTTGGAAGTGTTTTCAAAAGTATACTACGCACATCATACTCATCAATTTCTATATTGGAAACTATGTATGCAAATATTACATTCTCTCCACTTGAATCATCAAACGCCACTACAGCGCAGTCATTCACATATGGAATCTCTCGGATTACAGCGTCTATTTCCCCAAGCTCTATACGATGACCACTTACTTTTACCTGCTCATCCGCACGACCCAAAAATTCAATGTTTCCGTCCGGAAGCCACCTTGCTAAGTCGCCTGTCCGGTAAAGTCTTCCTTCTCCATATGGATTCTCTATAAATTTCTCTTCCGTCAACTTTGGCTGATTCAGATATCCTCGCACAATCCCGACGCCGGCTATACATAGTTCTCCAATCATCCCAATACCACACAGGTTCATATTCTGTAGAATATAAATCTGCGCATTGGGATTTGGACGTCCTATTGGAATATTATCCCCTTCCCATCCAATCGGCTTTTTCCAATAGCTTGCACATACTGTGGCCTCTGTTGGACCATATCCGTTATAGTAACCATGGTCACCGGCTTTCTGCAGTACTGCCATGTTTGATGCAGAACCTCCTGTTATAAGCACCCTTAATTCCACATCTATACCTTCTTGTACGTAGTAATTCGGAGGGAAAATTGCGGCGGTCACCCCATGTGCTTTGCAAAACAGGCTTAAATGCTCCGGCGCATTTATTAGCTCGGTGGTAGCGCAAACAAGTCTTGCACCTGTAAGAAATGCCATAAATATTTCCAAAACCGATGCATCAAATGTACTGTTTGCAAACTGAAGTATGCGATCCTCTTGTGTAATAGCAAGTGCCTCTTCGAAAAAGCTTTTTAGATATACAGCATTTCTGTGCTCAACCATTACCCCTTTAGGTGCTCCGGTGGTGCCGGAAGTATATATGCAATATAGTAAGTTTTCCGGCTTACATATACGTTGAGGGTTTTCAGTCGAACCTTCCCATGTTTCAGGTTTTCCTAAATCCAGGGTAGGGTATTTAGTTTCTATTTTTACATTATATGTCAAAACCGCCTTAGCATTACAATCCTCAAACATAAAATGCATTCGATTTTTGGGGCTGGTCGGATCTATTGGCACATATGCACCACCAGCTTTGATGATACCATATATCCCAACTATCAGCTCAACGCCTCGTTCTGCAACTATGGCAACGAAGTCATCTTCCTTCACTCCCATGCTCCGAAGTTTATGTGCAATGACATTGGCTTTCTCGTTTAGTTCCCTATATGTCAGCTCATTATCATCATACACAATGGCTACATTATCCGGTACCCTCTCAACTTGCTCCTCTAAAAGCTGTACCATTGACTTTTCACTTGGATATTCCGATTCTGTGTCGTTGAATTGGGCAAACACAAGATGTTTTTCTTCTTCGGGTACGCCTTCAATCATGCATACCGGCTTGTCAGTTTCCTTGACAATCTCCTCGATAATTGTGGCAAGCCTTTTTAAAATTACTTCTATTTCCTTATCACCAAATTCGTTGGGATTATACATTATCTTATAATGCAAAATCTCGTCTGCAATATGCGCTGAAATCGACAGCGCATAATTTGTCTGCTCTCGCGCATCTTCAAGTGTAAAGTCTATGTGTTTAACGCTTTCTTCTTCCACGCTACTTTTATTTCCAAGTTCGAGATTTTGATATTCGAACAACACCTTAACTATATCTGCCCCATTTTGAATCTCCGATAGGGGACAGAAGTCATAGTTATTACTAGCAGTCCATTGTTCCTGTTGCCTTTGAAGAAGTTCTCTTATAGTCAATTCAGAATCAGTGACGACGCGTACCGGTATAGTGTTCACAAATAAACCAACTATTTCGTCTACCCCTTTTATTTCAGCGTTTCGTCCAGATACTACTTTTCCAAATACTACGTCGTTGGACCAATTATATTTTTGAATTAGTATTCCACAAGCTGTTTCTACAATAGTGCTCAATGTTACACTGGTTTCCGTCGCAGTCTGTACAAGCTTACTGCTTAATCTCTTATCTAGCGTCTGTGTTGCGGTTTTCACCTGTTTTGAGCTTGGCTCAGGACGCACCATGGCCTTAATGTCACCAGTACCTTCATATCCATCAAGTAGCTTCTCCCAATATTGCATAGCCACTGTTTTCGTTCTGTTTTCAAGGGATATTATGTAGTCGCTATATTCGGACTTGCCAGCTTTTTCCTCTAATATCTGTTTGCTAATATCCTCAGAATCGACTCCCATTGCTAGCTGTTTATAATACTCCATAAATTTATCGACTATAAGCTCTATACACCAGGCATCAAGTATGATGTGGTGGAAGTTCAGTAAAAGTTTGTAATGGCTTTCATCAATTTTCACACAAGTAGCTCGCACAAGAGACTCATCCTGCAGATCAAAACCACGCTCCAAATCTTCGGTCTTAATAGCTGCATACTTTCTTGAAAACTCATCCCCGCGACAATGTGACAAGTCTACCAAATTGTACTCAGGCACTCTATCTTTCATTATTGCCTGTTTAGGCTCATTTATGCCTTTATATATTATACTTGTCCTTAACACTTCGTATCTTTTTACAAGTAATTTCAGCGTTTCGTCAAACAAGCCCGGTGTAACCTTGCCACGTATATCATATGACTTTTGAACTACGTAGCTTGTCGAATCGCTATTCATCATTTTGTGGAACAACATACCTTCTTGGAGCGGTGTAAGACTGTAAATCTTCTCCACCTCACCACTTATGCTTTTTCGAAGCTTATCAAACTCTAGCATCTGCATTCCATACAAACCGTAGTCACTTGCGGTTCTCTCAACGGTCGTTTTCGAACAGTGCTCGACCACTGCATCTACACAGCTCTTGAACTCATTTGCCAACGTTTCCGCAAATAGTGTACCAAAGCGCCTAGATTCACATGATATCTCAAAACTGAGCACTCCTCCTTCTGCCATTCCGTTTATGTTTATTGCACCTGGCAATCTATTTTCCTCTGCTACAGTCTCGCCTATAGAATAATTGTGTCCAAGTGCTTCAACGTCATCGATGTTTCCTATATCTCCAAGATAATTGAAGAAAACATCAGGTTCCACCCTTGGGGCAATATCTGCATAACTATATCCAAGTCCTCCATTTAGCACACCTCGTAAGGTTTCTTTTACACCGACAACACTTCTTCTCATGCCTCTGTGACAATCCAGTATTACCGGGTACATAGACGTAAACCAACCAACAGTTCTATCTACCGCAACCAGCTTATTTTGTCCATATCTTCCATGCCCCTCTAACATGACAGCAAGCCTTTCTTGCCCGGTTATTTTTTCTATTGCCATAGCAAGACCACTTAAGAGGAGTTCGTCAATTTTTGTCCCATATGCTACGTTCGCTTGTTTTAGTAGTCCTTCTGTCACTTCCTTAGAAAACTGTACACTGGTCTTCACATACGCATCTTCAGAAGGCGCTGTGTTTTCAGCATAATCACAGTGTACCTTCCCATTTTCAATTTGAGAATTTACTTCTTCCCAATAATAACCATCCTTTTGCCCTATCTCTTTTCCATGAATATTTATTGATGTAGCCCACTCCTTGAAAGACGCAGTTTTGCGGGGCAACTTAATTTTTTCACCTGTCGCAGATTGTTTGAGCGCTATATTAAAGTCCTCGTGGAGTATCCGCCATGACACACCATCTACCACAAGATGATGGATACATAGCATTAGAATCCGACCTTCTTTTAACGTAAATAGAGCGGCCTTGACCAACGGTCCTTCTTCGAGATTTATGCTTGCTTGTATCATCGAGCATTCTTTCTCTACAGCAGAACTCGCATCCGATAAATCCGTAAAGTCATACTCATAATAATCAAATAGCTTGCTTTCATCAATTCCCAATATTTCAAGAGTATTCTCTCTATACACCGCCCTCAGTATATCGTGATGAGTTGAAAGAGCAGACAGTGCTATCTTAATATCTTCACTACCAGTAGCACCAACATCGAACATCGTTGCTTGATTAAAGTGCCATGGTTTTTGAAGGTTCCACTCATCAAAGGCTTCTATAATCTGTGTTTTTTCTACCTTGCCCGTGATCTCACCCTGTTCATAAACCATTTCATTCACACCCGTCTTCGCGACAAGTGCCACTGCTTCTACGGTCTTACCATCCATTATTTCTTTTAAGGAAACTTCGATGTCCGAGTTTCGTAGCCTTGATACAATCCTTATTGCTTTTATCGAATCGCCACCAATCTCAAAAAAGCTGTCATGTACTCCAACACGCTCTAGACCTAAAATATCTTCAAACGCCTCGGCTATCGCTTTTTCCACCGTTGTTTTTGGTGCCACATATTCTTGACCACTCTTCACTTCTATCGCAGGCAACGTCTTACGATCAAGCTTACCGTTAGTCGTCAGCGGAATAGAGTCTATACGAGCTATATATGTTGGAATCATATAATCAGGAAGCTTCTCACTTAAAGCACTACGTAGTGTTGATGCATCAATATCTTCTTCTGATACTATGTATGCACAAATTGATTTTCCACCACTGTGGTCTTCACGAACGATTACTGCACTGTCTTGAATACCTTCTAGCGTATTCAAAACACTTCCAATTTCACCAAGCTCAATACGGTAACCCCGCACCTTGACCTGCTCATCTATACGACCCATGAATTCTATATTGCCATCCGGAAGCCATCTCGCCAAGTCACCGGTACGATATAACTTGCCATCACCATAGGGATTGTCTACAAACTTCTCCGATGTCAAGCCAGGTTGGTTCAAGTAGCCACGCGCTACTCCGGACCCAGCTATACAAAGTTCACCAGGGATGCCGATACCACATAAATTGCCACCGGACATAACATATACCTTTGTGTTCGATATGGGGCGACCTATAGGTAGTTTGGACCCTATGCGATCTCCTTCCACTTCGTAATAATTGGAAAAAGTTGTAGTCTCCGTCGGTCCATAACCATTCACAAGATGCATGACCGTATTCTGCTTGGCAAGGCGGTATACATGTTCGTCTGAGGCCTGCTCTCCACCAAAAAGTGCATACTTCAAGCCGTCAAACATGGAAATATCTGCATCCACCATTTGATTAAATAGTGCTGTTGTCAAAAAGAACGTATTAACGCTGTTGCGCTGAATTGACTTCTTAAGCTCTTTGGTGTCAAGCAATACACCGTCACCTAAGAGACACAATCTGCCTCCATTCAGTAGTGCCCCGAAAATCTCAAAGACCGATGCGTCAAATGATAATACACCTGTCTGCAGCACGACAATTTCTTCATCAAATGATATATAGTTTGTGTTCTTGACTAAATGTGCTACATTTCTATGTTCAATCATGACACCTTTGGGATTACCTGTAGTGCCCGACGTGTAGATACAGTACACTAAGTCTTCAGGCTTGTTGATATGTACCGGGTTGCTAGTGTCACCTTCAAACATATTCGCACTACCTAGGTCTATGGTCGGTATCGTCGTTTCCAGCTCAACACCATACAGTAATACTGCTTTGGGATTACAATCGTCGAGCATGTAATGGATTCTATCTAATGGGCATGTCGAATCTATTGGTACATACGCTCCACCGGATTTGATGATACCAAAGATACCTACGATTACTTCGATACTACGCTCTGCTACTATACTTACAAAATCATCTGAGCACACTCCAAGACCACGAAGCTTATGGGCAACTGCATTGGAGCGGTCATTTAGCTCTCTATATGTCAGCGACTGATCTTCATACACTAATGCCACGCTATCAGGCGACTTATTAACGTGCTCTTCGAACAACTCTATTACAGTCTTATCGCGTGGAAAGTCTGTTGACGTATCATTGAAAACATCGAGTATTAATTCTCGCTCTGCTTCTGTGGTTATGCTGATATCAGATATTTTTGCTTCGGGATTCTCTACTATCTCTTCCAGTACCAATAGCAATCTATCTACCATTTGCTCAACGGTACTCTCTTTGAATAAATCACTGCAATATTCAGCGGCAAATGCATAGCCACCATCTTCTGATTCTGCAACATTGAATGTCAAATCAAATTTTGCCACTGAGGTATTGCTAGATATATCACCTACATCCGCATCTCCGAACTTAAGACCAATATCCTCATTATTCTGCATGGCAAACACTACGTCAAATAATGGATTCCTGGAGAGGTCTCGACGTACTTCTACAGATTCAATCAACTCTTCAAATGGATACTCTTGATTTTCAAAGCCTTTAAAACATGTATCCTTCAACTCTTGCAAAAACTCTATATAGCTCTTGCTATCAACAGGTCTGCCACGCATAGCTAATGTGTTGACAAACATTCCTAACATGGATTCAGTATCTTTGTGCGTACGACCTAATACGGGACTGCCGATAACTATGTCGTTTTGATTACTGTACTTGCTCAACAGTATCATTATTGAACTCAAAAATACCATGTATTCACTCGTGCCAGTTGACATGCTCAAGTCTCTTATGCGACTTCTTAAATTACTACCTATTGAGCTGAAAATGCTACGACCTTTGAAACTCTGAGTTCTGGGACGCGCATAGTCTAATGGTAAGTCTAATACAGGAACTTCGTCTGAAAACTCGCTTATCCAATATGATTCTTGAGATGACAAATCACGACCACGCATCCACTCGCTGTAATCCTTGTAGTGCACACGTAACTCATCTAAGTTTTCACCTACATACAAGCTAGATAGTTCTGACTGTAGGAGGTTCATACTCATTCCGTCTGAAATTATGTGGTGCATGTCAAACAGGATGATATGTTCTTCGTCGCCACATTTGACCACTTTAAGACGCATCAGTGGTGCACAGGTTAAATCAAAGGGCGCTACAAATTCGTCAAGTAGCTGCGCTCTATCTACTTCGCCTATAGCTTCCTCATAACTAAATGTATCTTCAACTTCGTCATGGATTCGTTGTATCAGCTCATCGTTGCCATCGTTAGATGTACTATCTGTGTGGAAACTTGTTCTCAATGCTTCATGACGCTTAATCAAGTCTCTGTACGCAGCTTCTATCCGTGACAAATCCAGCTTACCTTTTATCTCTATGCCAGCTGGCATGTTGTACGTAATGTTTCCTCTATCCAGTTCATTTATTATATATATTCGCTTCTGAGTGGAGGACATAGCATAGCTATCCCTGTGTTCAACCGCCGGGATAGGCTCAAATTCAGTCTTTACTCCCGCTTCTACAAGCTGTGCAATACCTTCAATGGTTGTGTTTGTAAATATTTCTTGTAAGGCTATCCTGGAGCCTGTCAAGGACTCTATGCGATTGACCAGCCTCATCGCACTTAGGGAGTGTCCTCCCAGTTCGAAAAAGTTGTCATTTACTCCAACGCGCTCTAAACCTAAAACCTCTCCGAACGCCTCTGCTATTGCTTCTTCAGTTGCTGTTCTTGGTGCCACATATTTATGACCATTCGCTGCTTCTATAGCTGGCAATGCTTTGCGGTCAAGCTTACCGTTACGTGTCATTGGGATACTGTCAATTTGCATAATAGCTAAAGGCACCATATACTCCGGCAAATTTTGTCGGAGTCCATTCTTCAGCTTTTCGATATCCATATTCTCTGAGCTTACAACATAGCCACAAATATACTTCTCTCCATCACTGTTTTCACGGACGATTACTGCAGCATCACTTACTGCTATCTGCCGCCTCAACACGCTCTCAATTTCACCTAATTCTATGCGATAGCCTCTAATCTTTACCTGCTCATCTATACGACCCATAAACTCTATGTTGCCATCTGGTAGCCATCTTGCCAAATCTCCGGAACGATACAACCTACCTTCTCCGAATGGGTTCTTCACAAATTTCTCTAAGGTCAACTCAGGCTGATTCAAATAGCCTCGCGCTAATCCAGCTCCTGCTATACACAACTCTCCAGGTATGCCTATACCGCATAACTGGTCTCCAGACATGATGTATAGTTGTGTGTTAGAGATTGGTCGACCTATAGGTATTGTGCTTGTAATACTCTCCGCAATATTCATTTCCCAATGTGTTGCTTGTATGGTATTTTCCGTTGGTCCATATGCGTTTATATATCTTTCATTGTTCTTGAGCGCCTTTCTGACCATATCTACATTCGCATCAGAACCAGCAGTTGTCAGCGCCTTAAGACCATTGACATTTGTTTGCATATAATACTGTGGCGGCAACACACAGAGTGTGACACCATTTGCTTTGACATATTCCTCAAATCTTAACGTATCATTTATATCTCGAACTGATACTATACACAGTTTCGCACCCGACAATAAAGATAGTACAATTTCCCATACCGATGCATCAAAAACGTAATTGGCAAATTGTAGTACACAATCAGAATCAGCTATGTTGTATAAAGACGCAAGAAATTTCTGCAAGGAAATTACGCCTTTGTTTTCAATCATGACACCCTTAGGGTTGCCGGTAGTGCCCGATGTGTATATACAGTACACCAAGTCTTCTGGCTTGTTGATATGTACCGGATTGCTGGTGTCTCCTTCATAAGTATCCGCACTACCCAAGTCTATTGTCGGTATCGATGTTTCGAACTCAACCCCATATACTAATACAGCTTTGGGACTACAATCGTCGAGCATGTAATGGATTCTATTTGATGGATACGTAGAATCTATTGGTACATACGCTCCACCAGATTTGATGATACCAAATATTCCCACGATTACTTCAATACTACGCTCCGCTACTATGCCTACAAAATCATCGGGTTTTACTCCAAGATCGCGAAGCTTATACGCCACTGCATTGGAACGCTCATTTAGTTCCCGATATGTCAGTGACTCATCTTCATATACTAATGCTACATTGTCCAGATTCTTAGATACCTGCTCCTCAAATAGCTCTACCACCGTCCTATCGCAGGGGTAATCCATCGATGTGTCATTGAAAACATTGAGTATTAATTCTCGCTCTGCTTCTGACAGCAATTCCATCTCTTGTATTATACCTTCAGGATTTGCTACAAACGATTCGAATACACTCTGAATTTTTGACAGTATCAACTCAATACTTCTTTTAGTATACTCACTTGGATTATACAAAATTCGAAAGTGTAGAACCCCGTCACTCATATATGAACGCGCGGTCAATGGGTAATTGGTTTGCTCTCTTGACAAACTATCCGATTGTTGAATATCTATATCATCAACTAAGTTTGAACTATCTACATAATGATTTTGAAATAAAAACAGGGTCTTCACTAAGTTGTTGCCCTGCACACTTCTGCGCTGGATATCTGCCAATGAACAGTAATCGTGACTGTATCCGTCTATTCCTTGATCTTTGATGCTTTGCAAAAGCTCAGAGACTTTGGTGTTTTCATAACATTTCACCCTACATGGTATTGTATTTATGAATAATCCTATCGTCTTTTCTATGCCATTTATAGGCACATTTCGCCCGGATACTACTTTGCCAAATACCACATCATCTACAAAATTGAACTTTTGCAGCACAACACCCCAGGCGGCTTCTGCTACAACACTCATCGTGACATCATTATTAGATGCTAGATTTACCAATGCATCGCTCAGTTCAACTCCAAATGACAGTGTTTCTGTTACAGCTTGCAGTTTTGTGGGTTCAGGTTTTTCAGTCGATCTTATTTCAGCAACATGTTCATAATCAGATAACAGCTCATCCCAGTAAGTCATACTGTTTTCATTATCTTGGTCATTAACCCATTTTATGTATTCACCATAGCTGCCTGATTCACTTTTCTCTTTTCTTGCAACACTTGTAGTTTTTTCAACACTTTCGCCATCTTTAAGCATTTTATAATATCTTAATAGGTCTCCCAGAACTATTGATAAACTCCATCCATCAATAATTATGTGATGTGAGCTAAGTATTAATAAATCCCGGCTTGACGAGCACTTTACATTAATTAGCCTCACAAGACTATCTTTTTGCAAATCAAACCCTCTTGACAAATCATCTTGTATAACTTTATCAATTGTTTCAGCTTCTATTTCAGAATCAGCATGCATTTCTATAAATTCAATGGGTTTGTTTTCAACAACAACTTGTTTAGGAGCACCAGATGTTTTGGGAATTGCAAACAAAGTACGTAATGCCTCATGTTTGAATGACAAAATATCTAGTGCTTGGCGCATGATACTGCCGTCAATGTCTTCATGAATCCAAAATGCCGCCTGTGTATGATAGCTTTTATCATGTGAATCAACATTGTAATGATACAACATTCCTTCCTGCATAGGCGTTAGAGCATATATTTTTTCCATTTTATTTTTAACATTCATTTCTGTTTTATACCCCTTTTTAATGATAGAAGTCGAAAAGCGGACTTGATACTAATAGTGTTATATATCAAGATCTAAAATTGATGAGAGCTCTTCAATTTCTTCCATTTTCAATGTTGCGTCACCGTAATCCGAACCTGTTAATACAACCTCATCAGAATTACAACAAAACGTTATGATTGCCGATAATGATTGTACATATATCTCAGCAAATTCATTTATTGACTCTTCAGGATATTTATTGCAGTCATAATTAAATTCCACAACAAGCTCCTTATCTCTGATGACACCATTAATCTGAACACTTCCGGGAAGAAGGTTTTCTTCAGAAACATCTCTTCCAATCGAAATGTTCTCTAGCGCACCTAAATTATCAGTGGTCATATTCATTTCGCCGAGGAAATTGAAGTAGATATCTGCGACAACCTCTGAAAGCTCAGATTTAAGCAATCCATATCCAATACCATTATTTGGGATATTTCGTAGCATTTCTTTCGTCGAAATTATACTGTCTCTAATATCGCTTCTACAGTCAACAATAATTGGATACATACTTGTAAACCAGCCCACAGTTCTGTCAGTTTGTATGGGCTTGTGGATTTCTTCTCTACCGTGCCCTTCCATCATAACTGATATTTCTGATTGCCCCGACACCTTATTAACTGCAATTCCTAACGCACTGAGCAACAAATCGTTAATCTCTGTATTGAACGCTCTGTTTGCAGAATATTGGAGATTAGCTGTCATCTCTCGACTCAACAACACTTCGCTTCTTTTATATCCAGTTTTCGTGTTGATATCATGTATCTGCAATTTCGCCCGGGCAGTTTTCTGTGCAACGTCTTCCCAATATTTCTTTTCCCTGGCTAGAATATTACTACCTTTGTACTCATTTATAGCTTCACTCCACAACTTAAACGATGCGGTTTTAGGTGGCAACTGTATCTTCTCGCCAGCTATTGCTTGATTAATCGCTATATCAAAATCGTCTAAAAGTATACGCCATGAAACTCCGTCTACCACAAGATGGTGTGCCACAAAAACTATCCATCCGCTTTTTCCAGATGTGAATAATCCGGCTTTAAACAATGGACCATTTTCCAAATCCATGCTGCATTGTATTTTCGAACATTCTGTTTCAATTCTATTTTGAATGTTTTGTTCACCTTCAAGATCGCATACAGTTAGTTCATACATTTTACTTTCAGAGCTACCAAGCACTTTAAGCTGATTATTTCGATAGACTGCACGTAAAATATCATGATGCAACACAATTTCGTCAAGCACTATTTTGATTATGGCTGCATCGCTCACAGCTGTTTCTATTACAAAACTTTGATTAAAGTGCCATGGTTTTTTAAGATTCCACTCATTAAAGCTTTCTATAATCGGTGTTTTTTCTACCTCACCCGTGATCTCGCCCTGTTCATAAACCATTTCACTCACGCCTGCTCTTGCAACGAGCGCTATTGCTTCTACAGTCTTGCCATCCATTATTTCCCTTATGGAAACTTCAATGTTAGAGTTTCGCAATCTTGATACAATCCTAATGGCCTTTATGGAGTCGCCACCAATTTCGAAAAAGCTGTCATTAACTCCGACGCGCTCTAAACCTAAGACCTCTTCAAAGGCCTCCGCTATAGCTTCTTCAGTAGCTGTTCTTGGTGCCACATATTCTTGATCACTCTTCGCTTCTATCGCAGGTAATGCCCTACGGTCAAGCTTACCGTTACTCGTCATTGGGATACTATCAATATGGGCTATATATGCAGGGATCATATAGTCAGGCAGTTTGTCTTTCAAGGCATCGCGTATAGTTGACACATCAATCTCTTCTTCTGATACGATGTATGCACAAATTGATTTTCCACCACTGTGGTCTTCACGAACTATTACTGCACTGTCTTGAATGCCTTCCAGCGTATTCAAAACACTTCCGATTTCACCAAGCTCGATGCGATAACCACGGATCTTAACCTGCTCATCCATTCGTCCTATGAGCTGGACGTTACCATCCGGAAGCCATCTCACCAAGTCACCGGAACGATACAACTTGCCATCACCATAGGGGTTGTCTATGAATTTCTCATTAGTT
>Ga0123355_10005598_pt1 | contig 18430 bp, 16 predicted proteins | sample TergutEmb28metaG_3_FD_89872 | JGI IMG/M metagenome (GOLD analysis project Ga0123355, IMG submission 89872) | Embiratermes neotenicus P1 segment gut microbial communities from Petit-Saut dam, French Guiana - Emb289 P1 | ecosystem: Host-associated > Arthropoda: Insects > Digestive system > Gut ... | reverse complement strand
CCAAACTGACGGATGAGAAGTCTTATCAGCCCGCTCTCGCCAGAATCAGCGAGAATTGTTTATCCTGGTCGGTCCAGTCCTTGATCGGCGTCCAGCCTCCGGCGCGTAGCAGCACGCATGCATCTCGCGGACCGTACTTATGGCTATTCTCAGTGTGGATCGCCTCTCCCGCCTCTATTGAGAAGGTCTTGGCATCTACCCCAAACCGAATATCACGCGTGGCCTCAAGCAGCATCTCGATGCGTGCTTCTGTGGCGTTCCATCGCGCGACATGGTGGAACGCATCGACGGGCACCGTGCCTTGGAGCTCGCGGTTGATACGGTGGAGGAGATTGAGATTGAATGCCGCCGTTACGCCTTGCACGTCGTCATAAGCGCGCAGAAGAATGCCGGTATCCTTGATACGATCGATTCCGATCAGCAGCATCGAATCCCGGCCCAGGGTTGCTGCCATCGTCCGCAGCAAATCGACGGCTTCGGGCACCAGAAAGTTCCCGATGGTTGAGCCCGGAAAGAATCCGAGGCGTGGCATTTGTTTGATCGCCGGTGGAAGTTGTAGCAGCTCCGTGAAGTCGCCCTCCACCGGGTTTATTGGCAGTTCGTTGAACTCCTTCGATAGTCCTGCAGCGGTTTCCCACAGGAATTCTTTCGAGATATCGACGGGGACGTACGCAGCCGGCTGAAGCGCCGACAGCAGGATCCGCGTCTTCGTGCAGGAGCCCGACCCAAATTCGACGATGGCCCGCCCGGAGCCGGTCATCGCGACGATCTCGTGAACCACCTCGGACAAAAGCGACAGCTCGGTTCGGGTCACATAGTACTCCGGCAATTCTGTGATTGCCTCGAAGAGCACGGAACCTGCGCGATCGTAGAACCAGCGGGCCGGGATTGCCCGTGGGCGCACGCCAAGACCATAGAGCACATCGCGACGAAATGCTGGATCAACCTCGATAAAGTGCATGGATTGCACAGCTTGACGGTGAAGCATCATATGTCCCTTGCGAGGCGCACACCGGTGAACTGCCAGCGCTGATGTGGATAGAAGAAGTTGCGGTAGCTCGCCCGAGCATGGCCCCGTGGTGTCGCGCAACTGCCGCCTCGGAGAACGAACTGGCCTGACATGAACTTGCCGTTATACTCACCAACCGCACCCGGCGCGGGATGGAACCCCGGGTAAGCCAGGAAGGCCGACGCCGTCCACTCCCACACATCGCCGAATAGCTGCCGAATCCCGTCTTTGGCGCCGGCTGGCGCGGGACGCACAGCACCAGGACTATCCAAGAAGGTCCCGAGTTCGGGGTTGAAATCGTTGGCAGCGGTTTCCCACTCAGCTTCGGTGGGCAGTCGGGCGCCGGACCACCGCGCGAAGGCATCGGCCTCGTAATAGCTGACATGTTGGACCGGACTGGCGGGATCGATACTCCCAAGTCCGTCGAGTCCAAACTGCCTCAACCAGCTGCCGCTTTCGTCACCCCGCCAATGTAGTGGCGCTTCGATTCCGTTCTTTCGCACCCATGCCCAGCCGTCCGACAACCATAGATTCGCAGTGCTGTAGCCTCGATCTTCGATGAAGGCTTGCCATTCGCCATTGGTAACCAAGCGATCGCCAAGTGCGTGCCGTCCGAGCCAGACCGTGTGGCGAGGTTTCTCGCAGTCGAAAGCGAAATCCGGGCCGGCATGACCGATCTCTGTCGGCCCCTGACGTCCGTCGATCCATCGCAACGGAGGGGCTGCCACGCTGATGTGTCCACGGCTGGAAGGGTAGGCTTGCGGCAGCAAGGGGTTCTGGGCGAACAGATGCAGCAGGTCCGTCAGCAGCAGTTCCTGGTGCTGCTGCTCGTGGTTGCACCCTAGCAGGAGAAGCTGCCGCGCTGGCGCGGGCAGATCATCGAGCACCTCCACCATCGCGCTATCAGTATGCCTGCGGTACGCCAGGATCTCATCAAGCGATGGGCGGGTGAGCATCCCACGCGATGGCCGCGCCACGCGGTCGCCTTCAGATTCGTAATAGCTGTTGTAGAGGAAGCCGAACGCTGGATCGAATGGACGGTAGCCTCGAACGAAATCGCGTAGCACGAACGTCTCGAAGAACCAGGTCGTGTGTGCCAGATGCCATTTGCTCGGCGAGGCGTCCGGCATCGACTGACAACTCGCATCCGCGTCGGATAACCCAGCCACGAGAGCTGTCGACAGCGAACGCACGCGAGCGAAACGGGTTCGCAAAACGCCGACATTTGACGACCAGTCCGCGGTGGGTGTGAAAATGGCATCGTTCAAGTGTGTCTCCGCGTTTTCTCTTGTATTACCTGCCGTGCGTTCAATGCCGATCGGTCCCGACCCATTGCAGTCACAGCTAAGGTCAGCCGAGACGGCAACCATGCTCGTTCGTCGGGAGACACTGTTCCGGGTTCTGTCTGAGCTAATTGCACGGCTGGCCATCATACGTGAGGATGAATTCGCTGACGCAGCCCCTGCCGACGATACGGCGAACCTTGAAGCGCTTCGCGTTCGACTGTGTGACGGTTTTCGTGGGTGTACAGCCGGTGTTGACGCAAGCGCCGCCGAAGCATCCTCCTTCAATGATGGCAACTTCGATCCCCGTACTCTACACGCCTCGTGTGAGTGGTGGTACAGCGTGCCCGGTTCCGTTGATATTGGCGTCCGACGTTTTCATTCTCTGCCCGCTGCTCGATGAGCGCACAACCGCCGCTAGATCCCCACGTCACCACGCCGCCGATCGCATCCGTCGCCGTGCCGCGCGCGGTCGTGTCCATTGCAGACGGCACTCTTTATCGTGATCTCTCGACCCACGTCTTGCCATATCGATGTGGTCGCAGCGTTCGCCATCTGCGGGCGTTTCGCAGTAGCGTCCACTAGAGGTCGAGCTCGACGGCGGTTTTTGGCGTGGAGCAGCAGATGAGCGCATTACCTTCGGCTGGCGGATCCAACGGCGTCGGCCCGTAGGTGATCTCGCCTTCGATCAGACCGCTCTCGCACCGGTGGCAAACGCCTGTTCGGCAAGACCAACGCACCGGAACGGCGCAGGCTTCCGCCAATTCGAGCAGGGTGGTGAAGCGCGAGTCCCACGGCACCGCTAAACCGCTTCGTAGGAACGTCACCATGGGCCCGCTGCCGGCGGGACCATCAGGACGATGAGGTAAGGCTACAGCGCCGGTGGAGATACCCGGGGTTAGGGACGGCGCGGGCCCGAACGCTTCGACGTGGACCCTAGGCCAGGGAATGCCCCATCCTGCCAAACCCTTCTGGAAATGCTCGAGGAAGCCGGGCGGACCACACACATAGAAATCAGCGTCTTGGGGAACCCGAAGCTGCTGGAGAAGCTGGAGCGAAAGATGGCCACGTTGATCGAAGTCCTGATCCAGCAGGTCTGCCGGTGCAGGCCGACTGTAGGTCACGCAGCGATGCGACGCAGGCAACGCGGAGAGCAGATGGTCCGCCTCCTTGGCAAACGAATGATGCTGCCTATCGCGCGCTGAGTGCAACCACCAAACCGGCCGAGACGCCTCGGCGTTTGAATCACCTGTACTATGCAACATTGCCAACATCGGCGTGACGCCGACACCAGCGCTGATAAGGACGACTGGAGCCGCACCGGGAGCGAGCGTGAACGAGCCGCGAGGAGCACTGACCTCCAAGCGACTGCCTGTGCGGACACTTTGATGCAGGAAGCAACTTGCGAGGCCGTGGTCGTTCTTAACGCCAATTCGATATGTGGCCGCGCCGGGCGGACCACACAGCGAATAGTTTCGCGTGACGGCGGGAGCATCCGGGCTTGGCCGCATGCGGACCATGATGTGTTGGCCGGGGAGTGCCGGTGGTAGTGGCGAACTGTCTTCGGCGGCAAACTCGAACGATCGGACGTCCGCGCTTTCCTCGCGCGAAGCAACGACCACAACGGGGCGAAAGCCCCGCCACGCAAGGGGTGCCGACGCGCCAAGCCCGATGCCGGCGTTGCCCGTTGTGCCTCCTGCTTCAGCAGCAGAGAGCAATGCCTGCATAGAGCCTTGCCAGTCCCAGCTCAGCGCCGGAATTCGAACTGCGCGGCGCAAGGCGTCGAGTGGGTGTTCTGCAGAATAAAGGAGGGCATCGATCTCGGCGACCGTCATCTGCTCAGGGCCATCCGAGAGCTTCTCGACCCGATCGCCGGCGCCGATCTCACCTTCCTCGATGACGCGGAAATAGAAGCCGGGTCGGTGATGCGCGACCAGCAACGCGGCCATCTGCGGGTGGTTCAGTCTGATGCCGACCCGGTAGCAGGTGTCACGTGGCTGGCTGGCCTCGACTATGGCGCCGCCGATCCTGAACCGATCGCCGATGCAGACCTCGTTATCGGCGAGTCCGTCCACTGTGAGGTTCTCGCCGAAATTTCCTGCCGTGAGATCCGACCGCCCGAGATACTTCGCCCAGTACCGGTAAGAATCGAGCTGATAGACCAGCATCGCACGCTGCTCGCCGCCATGGCCGCGGAGGTCCCCCTGGCCGTCGCCATCGAGATTCAGCCGGCGGGCGAAAATCCGCCCCGTCACCGGCGTCTTCCAGACCCCTGTCCGGACAGTCCTGCCGCGCCACGCGACGTTCTGAGGAAGTCCGACATTCACCGAGACGACCACGCCCATCATGGAACCTCCGGTGATGCAACACGATCGTCGTCAGCGACGAGTATCACTCGCCCTGCCTCGCCGCTGGCGTGGAATTCCACAAGGTCCGTCGAAAGAAGTTGGTCAATGAGCTCAGCGACGCCAGCACCTCGCGTGCCTGTGGTCACGAGGGCGGCGCGTTCCTTGACCGCTGGCGCGGCATTCGCGACCGCTACAGGCATCCCGCAGATGTCAAGGAAAGCCAGGTCATTCTCGGCATCGCCGATCCCGATGCAATTAAGCGGTGAAAGATCGAATTGTGCGAGTGCGGCGCGCAAACCGCTCGCCTTGGTGACGCCAACTGGTAGCACCATGACTGCGCCCTTGTTGTACGTCATATGCAGGTTGAGACCAAGATCATAAATCGCACGGAGCAATTTGTCTTCATTCGGTTTTCGCGTCGCGACAACCACCCGCCCTACCCAGAGCGGCGCCACTCCTAGCTCACTCAGGCGGCGGAGAAATGCCGGAGGGGGTGCGATGCCAAGCGCCCGCTCCTCGTGGTTGGCCGGGTCGTACAGCAGCGCACCGTTTTCGGCGACCACGAGATCGAACACGTCCAGCCGTGGCATGGCCTGCTGCAGGTCGGTCAGCGCTCGACCGGTGACCAGGATCAGTCGCCGGGCAGCGCCGCGCAACCGCTCTAAAGCCGCGAGCGTCGGTTCGTCGACCACACCATCATCAGCGATCGTCCCGTCGTAGTCGGTCGCCAGGGCCAGATACTGCATTGCACCCTACTCGCTCGGTGCAGTCGGAACCCGAGTGAACAGTAGCGAACGGATTTCACCCGATCCACGCGCCGCTTTGCGCGCGCGATGGTTCCGGGTCGACCGGGCCGCCAAAATACTGCATCTTTCGGTCCACGTTGCCATCCAGAATCTCCATGGTTCCAGCCGCATGAGACGGCCGGACCTAATCACCAATGACGCGTTGCGGTTAGCTATATCTGACCACGGTGCCGAACTTCATCATGGCAATCTGCGCACGAGTGTCTGCCGTTGATGGATGTCGACTCGTCTCCGGCCGGTCGCCTGCGTCATACATAGCCCGAACCTTGGCGAAAGCTGCCAGCGGGAACGGACGACCCGATAGGTGGGTCAGCTCCCCTGCCTGGTCTTCGCCGTCACCATCCGGCCGCAGACTGCCGGTGACGACGACATGGCGAGCGGGATTAGCGCGCTAGCCTCGGATCGGACGCTCCAACCCGCTCAGCTGGCACTCTATGGCAACCCGCAGGTTTTGGATCAGGTGCAAGCGATCGGCGATCTGCTTGGCCTGTGGAGCGCCTTGACGAGATGCGGCAGCGGTCCAAGCTGCAACGCGACAGCGGCCTCGTGTACCGAGGCGCCGAAACGCTCCGTCCGCCAGTCCTTGATGAACCGATTACGCTGCGTGCGGCGCTTGTCGGCCACTTCTTGGGTTTTGTCGATTCAACCAACATTCAAGGAAGCACGGCAATGCACACGCGGACTTGACCACTATTCAACCGTTCAGCGGACGACTGACTTCCGGACTTGGCCACTGTTCAATCGTTCAGAGAAAGACTGCCTTAAGGTAGGGTAGCATTCGCGCCTGCGGCACGACACCGCAGGATCGAGCAGAGGACGGCCTGGTGCGTCGTGCTGGGAGTGTCGACGGGGGCTAGATGTGATGGAGCGAAGTAGCAAGTTGGACTCGAACGATTCGGAATTGGCGGTGGTCGAAGATGGGCCGGTTGCCCGCGATGGGACGGGCGCTCAAAGACCGGCGGAGTCCGGCCCAGCGTCGCAGGAGGCCCGAAAGCGTACGTCGAAGCGCAAGCTCGTAGTGGGCTTGCTTGGCGTTGCCGTCGCGGCGGCTCTCCTCTTCTTGGGTATCCCGTGGGTCGAGGCGATGCTGAACACCGTGTCAACGGATGACGCATATGTGAATGGTCACGTGACGTTCGTTGCGCCTCGCGTGCCAGGACAGATTGCCCGCGTTTTTGTGGATGACAACAACCGTGTGCGCAAGGGAGAGCTCCTGGCCGAGTTGGACAAGACGCCGTACCTGGTTGCGGTCTCCGAGAAGCAGGCAGCCGTCGACACGGCGAAGGCTGATCTCCGATCCGCCATCGCCGCGGCGCGCGCGACGGAAGCGCAGGCACGAAGTCAGCGCTGGAACCTGCAACGTGCTGTGGAGGGTGTCGATAACCAGGTCGCTCTCCTGCATTCGCGGGTGGCCGCTGTCGAGAAGAGCAAGGCCGCACTGGCGCTGGCACAGGTTCAATTCGCCCGGGCACGGGCGCTTGTCTCCACGGACGATGTGCCGCGCTCGGTGTACGACCAGCGGCAAGCGGACCTGAAGACCGCCGCCGCCGAACTCGCCCAGAGTCTGGCCGACGTGTCACAGATCCGCGTCTCGCTCGGGCTCAGCGCTCAACCTGCCGGAGGCGGCGAATTGGGCCAAGTGCCGCCGGATCTCGACGAGACGTTTTCGTCGGTGCTGCAGGCGCAGGCGGCGCTCATTCAGAGCGCCGCCGCGCTAGGCGTCGTGCACGCGTTCGACCAAGGCCCGAAAGCGATGCTCCACCAGTTCCGACAACTGGGCGATATCGACCGCACGTTTGCCGAACTCACGGCAAATGCTCCTGGCGTGAAGCAGGCGGAAGCAAGACTCGAAGCTGCCAGGCGCGATCTCGCGCAGGCTGACCTTAATCTTCATTACTGCGATATCACTGCGAAGATCGACGGCGTCGTGACAAGCCGCAATGTCAACCCGGGCAACTATGTGCAGGTCGGTCAGAACCTGCTTGCGATTCGTTCGCTCACTGAAATTTGGGTCGATGCCAACTTCAAGGAGACGCAATTGCGTGACCTGCGCATTGGTCAGCCCGTGGATCTGGACGTCGACATGTACGGCGGCACACACGTTTTCAAGGGTCGGATCTCCGGCTTTACCGAGGGAACCGGGTCGACCCTTGCGCTACTGCCCGCGGAGAACGCCACTGGAAATTTCGTGAAGGTGGTCCAGCGGCTGCCAGTCCGGATTGATCTTGTCAACTATGACGCCGATCAGGCTCCGCTGTTCGTCGGTACGTCGGTTGTTCCCTACGTTTATATCAATAAACCACCAACTGGTCCCGCTGCAGGGAAGTATCTCCAGGCCAATGTGCCGCGATCGCCAGGTCCTGTGTCGAACGGCAGCGCCTTGGGCACCGGCCAATGAGCGGTGCAGCACTGCCATCCACGCTCCCGAAATCCCGCTCGCGCGGGGCGATAAACCCCTGGATTGTTGCTGCTGTTGTCGTGGTGCCGACCTTCATGGAAGTGCTTGACACCACAATCGCGGTCGTGGCGCTCCGCTACATTGCCGGCGGCCTGTCGGCGACAGTTGATGACGGCGAATGGGTCATTACCAGCTACCTGGCTGCCAATGCCATCATTCTACCCATCACCGGCTGGCTGATCGCACACCTCGGCCGACGCAATTACTTCTTGCTGTCTATCGCCGTTTTCACCCTTGCATCCGGACTTTGTGGAACGGCCACCAGTCTCGGCCAACTGATCCTGTTCCGCGTGGTCCAGGGTCTTGCCGGCGGTGGTCTTCAGCCGTCGAGCCAGGGCGTGCTGCTCGACGCCTTCCCCGCCGAGCGGCAAGGCATGGCCATGACGCTGTTCGGTCTGGCCGCGCTGATCGCCCCCGTCGTCGGTCCGACGCTCGGCGGATGGATAACCGATGACTATACCTGGCGGTGGGTGTTCTGGATCAATGTGCCTGTGGGCGTACTGGCGTTGGGTGCATGCGCCCTCACGCTCCGCGATCCAGACTACCTGGTGGCGCAGCGGACGAAATTGCGCCATGAGCCGTTCAGCTTCGACGGCGTTGGGTTGTCGCTGCTGATCGTCGTCATTGTCTGTTGGGAGGTGATGCTAAGCAAGGGCCAGGAATGGGACTGGCTCGGTGACCCGTTCTGGCGTGTGCAGACGCTCGCGATCGGGTTCGCTGTGGGCCTGGCCGCGCTGGTCTTCTGGGAACTGCGTCATCGGAATCCGGTGGTCAATTTCCGACCGTTGCGAGAGCGGAACTTCGCCGCCTGTTGCATCATCATCTTTTGTGCCTTCGCGGTACTGTATGCTTCGAGCACTTCGTTGCCTGCCCTGCTCCAGTCGCTGTTTGGCTACAATGCGCTGAGCGCCGGACTGGTTATGTCGCCCGCCGGCGTCGTTGCGGTCGTCGCTATGCCGTTCGTGGGGCGCGCCCTCGGTCATAGAACCGATGCGCGGTGGCTGATCGCCGCGGGGCTTTTGACCATGGCCGTGGGAAATTACTGGATGTCGCAGATGAACCTGGACATCAGTCCATGGGAGGTCGTCTGGCCACGGTGTGTGCTGATCGGGGGGCTGGCACTGGTCTTCGCCCCCGCAAACGTCGCGGCTTACCTCTATACGCCGCTCGAGCTGCGCGGAGCGGCGGTTGGCTTGCTGAGTCTCTTACGCAACGAGGGCGGCAGCGTAGGGACGTCGATGTCTCAGACGCTGCAGGAGCGGCGTGAGCAATTCCACACCCTCCGTCTTGGCGAATGGCTCGATCCGTTCAACCCGGCGGTGCGTTCCTTTCTTGACCAGGCTTCCGGACGGTTCCTGCAACAGACCGGCGATCCGGCCGGCGCGCAGCAGCTGGCCTTGCAGGCCCTCGCCAACCAGCGCGAGCAGCAGGCGTCGGCGCTCGCCTACTTTGACGTGTTCTGGCTGCTGGCTGTTGTCGCCGCCGCACTTGCGCTCGTTGTGCTGATTATGAAGCACTCCGTCGCGGAGAAAGGCGCTCACATCGGATCCGAGTGAAATCGATCATATCGTATCAAGCCGCGCTTTGGCAGCCAGGGAATCCACTGTGCCAACGCCCGCCATGAAGCGGTCGTATGCCGGCGAACACCGCGTGCAGGCGGAGCGTTTAACCTCGCCGCGGGAGGAACGCGAGTTGAACGACATTGACCGCCACGCGCTTTCTCTCTGTGACTGCCTGCCGACGGCAAGAGACCGGTTGGAGACGAGTCAGCATCCATCAACCGGTAGGGCGCCGTGCCTCCAGCGCCAGCCGGCGCCAAAGACGGATTCGGCCGATATTGGAGGACGTGTGGGAATGGACGGCGTCGGCCTTCCTCCCTTCAGGTCGCGCCCCTCGCCTATCACCCGTTTCTGCTCGGCGTTCTCCTCCAGCAGCTTCAGTAGCAACTGCTGCAGCTCGGCCAGCGGCAGACCATCGATCTCCGGCGGGGCGACCATCGTGAGCTTGGCGTCGGGCCGTGTGGCGTCGGACGGTAGCGATGGCTTTCATGGTCAAGCTCCTCGTGTTCGGAAGGCGCCTGTCGATCATTCCTGCTTGGCGAACACCGAAGGACTTCTAACGTTCGGTTGGTCACTCGCGCTGTCGGGTTTGTCACATCAAGCGGGCGATCGACGCTGCTCGCCGCACGTGCCGCCGTGGACAAAGCCGCAACATAGCGTCTGCACCATGCTCTCGCCCGTGCTCCGGCCATCCAACCAACACGGCAAGCGGATTGTGCAGCTATTGGTGATCGCTCCTCTCAGTCCACTGTCCCCCGGGGCACCCACCTTCTGAAAGCGATGTGCCTTCCGTCGGAAGCCGGCGGAGCGCCAGCCCGGCGTTAGGGTGGTCCTGCTCGACAAGACCACGGAGGTGTTGACAGACGCCGCGCTAAATTCGCAGTTGCAGCGATCGATACTTCCTCCACGAATGAGAGTCACCACCCGTGGAGCGGCAGAGTCGCTTCGTACAAAATCCTTATAACGAAAGAACACCAGATCTTTGTTGCTTAAGCCGCGTCTTGGGAGTTCATGGCGACAGAATTGATGGCTCTGCGAGTAGGTGCCGGGATCTCGTCAACCATCAGGAAGTCTGGATCCATTACATCGACTACGCCGCGCACCAGGAACACGTTGGCGTGCGGTGCCCTCGGTATCGGATGACCACGCCGGAACGGCGTCAGGGTGTAGACATTCGCGCGTGGCAGTAATCGTCTCGCGCCCGTCCCTCAGCACGGCTCAAATTGAGCGCGGTGTTGATGAGTCCAACGTGACTAAAGGCCTGCGGAAAATTCCCGAGCATCCGTCCTGTTCTCGGGTCGTATTCTTCCGCAAGCAACCCAACGTCGTTGCACAACCCGAGCAGGCGCTCGAACAAGCCGCGGGCCTTGGCGTACCGGCCCTGCAAGACGTAGTTGTCGGCCAGCCAAAAGCTGCAGGCGAGGAACACTCCTTCGCCCGGTGGCAGCCCGTCCAGCTCTGCCTCCGTGTTATATCGCATAACAAAGCCGCCATCGATCAACCGCTGCTCGATGGCGGAGACCGTGCTCTGAACGCGGGCGTCGTTCGCCGGCAGGAAGCCGACCAGCGGAATCTGCAGCAGACTGGCGTCGAGCTGACGCGAGCCGTAGGATTGAACGAAACTGCCGATTTCGGGATCAAAGGCCTTGGAGCAGATTTCTGCGTGGATTTCATCTGCGCTATGTCGCCAGCGCGCGCTGGCGGCGGCGTCACCAAGGTGGTGCATGAGGTTGGAGGCGCGATCGAACGCGACCCAGGCCATCATTTTTGAATGTGTAAAGTGCCGCGGGCCGCTGCGGACTTCCCAGAGTCCCTCGTCCGGCTCATGCCAGGCAGTCTCAAGATGCTCCAACATCGCTTCGCGAATCGCGTTGTGGTGCTCCGACAGATGCAGGCCGCCACGATAAGCTTGGTACAGAGCGGCCGCGACTTCGCCAAACACGTCGAGTTGCTTCTGCCGGACGGCTGCGTTGCCGATCCGTACCGGCCGTGACGCTTCATATCCCGGCAACCAGGGCACCTCCCATTCAGGAAGGCGTCTCTCGCCGCTGATCCCATACATGATCTGAACCTGAGCCGGCGCCCCGGCGACCGCCCGCAACAGCCAATCGCGCCAAGCTCTCGCCTCGTCGTGGTATCCGAGATTCATGAATGCAAGCAGCGTCAAGGTGGCGTCGCGCAGCCAGCAATATCGGTAGTCCCAGTTGCGCCGGCCACCGATCAGCTCGGGTAGAGACGTCGTGGCCGCGGCGACGATGCCGCCTGTTGGCCCGTAGCTCAGGGCCTTGAGTGTGAGAAGCGAGCGCCGCACGGCTTCTGTCCAGCGTCCGGCAGGCTGGCAACGATCCGACCAGGCACGCCAGAAGGCCTCTGTCCGCCCGAGCATCGCCGGCGCATCCGCCGGCCTGGAGCTTGGGAGGTATGAGGGGCCGTACGTCAGCACGAACGGAACTGTCTGACCGGCGGTTACCGAGAACGTGCCAACCGTGCGAAAGTCCTCGCCGTGCAACCGTGCCGGCGTATTGAGTGTCAGCATCTCAGGTCCGGCGACGGCGGACACACTGCCATCGGGCAAGCGGCTGACCCAGGGCACGCTAGTGCCGTAATCAAACCGAATCACCACCTCGGTCCGAAAATCCATGCGCCCACGACGACCGACGAGGAGCCGTACGAGCTCCGAGGTGCCCTCGCACGCTGGCATGAAATCAACTAGCACAGCCTCTCCGTCGACCGTCTCGAAAACAGTCTCGAGAATGAGCGTGCCGTCCCGGTAGCGCCGACTGCTGCGGGCCGACGGGTCAGTTGGCGCAATCTGCCAGCGTCCGTTCTCCGGAGTCCCAAGCAGGGCCGCAAAGCAGGCGGCAGAGTCAAACCGCGGCCAGCATAGCCAATCAATCGAGCCGTCGCGCGAGACGAGGGCTGCGGTCTTGCAATCGCCGATCAGGGCGTAGTCCTCGATACGTGCAGGCACTGGCGGCGTCCTCGAAGCTGTGTGGCCGCAGCGGGTTATGTCTGCATGCCATCAAAGATGATAAGACCCAGCGGCTGTGGCCGAAAAGCGCGGAGCCCAATCCGTCAAACCTAAACTGCTGCTGTCGCCCCTTTCCTGTCGCTTCCGTTTGGAATCTGCCAAAATTAGGTGATAGTGATGCCCTTGTCGGTGTTTTTGCAATCCGGAGGATGGGCGACCACGCCTGTCGCTCAAGCGAACGCCTGGAACGCGAGGAAACCGGTGAATATCTCTCGTGCAGAAGCGGTGGACCCACCATTCCTATCTGCAGGACAAATAACGGACAAGGCCGTAACAGGTCATCACCTGCTCGCTTGGAGTTGTCTCGCCTTGCCTCGTGCGGATTGGGACTTTCCGTCGGGCGGAAGTCTCCGATTCATCCGATGTTCACCGGAGACGCCCGCACGGGTCCGGCATCCATCCAGGAAGCAGGCGACAGCGGTTCTCACAAAGAGCGCAACTTCGTCTTCGGATGGTCGGTCGCGTAAGCAAAGAACGCACTGATACTGGTAGTCACCCAGCAATAAGCCCCAGAACTGCTGCGCTGCCTGGTCCGGGTACTCAAGCTGCAACACACCGAGGCGGGTTTGGTGTTCAAAGTATCTGGCGAGCAGCGGAAGTATCCGACCCGGTCCCACGCCCCAGAACTGTTTTGCTATCTCCTTCATGAAGACGCCCTCGGCGACAACGAGCGTGTAGATGCCGATGACATCTGGATCCGTGAGCGTGTTGAGGAAACGCGCGCCCAGATCGTTCAATACGTCGTCCGGCGGGCGCTCCAGTCTCCGCTTCGAAGGAAAAACGCGACGCCCATTCCCCGCGAAGCGCCAGCTCCAAGCCAGTCCACGTCGCTCGCCGGCGCTCGCCCTCGGTCCTCGTCGGCGCCGTGATGGTCGGCCTGTTCACGGCCCCAGGCCTCTATGGTCAGTACTGGTGGACAACCGGCCACTTTCTGTCCGTCGTAGCGTAAGTGTTGCGCTAACCGTAGATGCGGTTGATCCCGTCTACCTGGCCTCAGTGAGATGCCGCATGTGCTCCTGCAGTCACACAGGGCTGCGCCGCAAGGATACCGCACCACGTACCAAACAATGCGTCTACTGGGCATTTCTGTGGCGTATGCGACAGGGCGGCCGGCTTCGTAACGGAAGAGACGACCCAGGTCAATCGCGGGCAGGCGGTTGCGTGTTCTCGGCCGCGAGAATGTGGTCTTGGGCACGTAGTCGAAGGTCGGCCGCCAAGCAAGGCCGCGGCCGATCCATGCCAAAAAAAGCGGCGAACTTCGGATCTGGAGTTCGCCGCTCAGGTTGCGCGACTGTTGTCGCGCGTGGGGAAACCGCCGCCGGCCCTGGGGGAGCCGGCGACGCAAGCATCCAACAATATCCTCTAGTCTGGATCTTCCAGATTTCTATGGTGTTTTGACTGATTGTGTTGAAATACGAGGTTAATGGAGCGAGCAGGATGGACACCGCCGCCTGGGTGGCTTCGACTATGCCGTAAATGCGCCATGCTCTAATGGACCGAACAGCGGAAATGTAGCCCGAGACCTGCGGACTTATGATGACATTATCAGCCTGAAGATAGGCATCATCAGTCGACACGCGAAGGGTTCGAAGCGCCGGACCTGCACGCGGCAAGGGCTCTTCTGGGCAAGCTGTAGCTTCCTCCAGCATCGCGCCGCGCCGCGACATCTCTGGGCCACTAGTTCCCCCGCGACTAAATTGCGGAATCGGTTTGTGGCAGCTGCGGGTTGCCCTGAGCGTTGCCCGTATGCGCATAACTCAAGGGCGCATTCTGCAGTTTTGGCATCGGCAGGCGACGACTTCGCAATGACAGCGGTTAGAATGCCACACCGAGCCTGACGCCAAAATTGTCCAGACCGGCGTTGTTTGCCGCCAGTCCGGCGTCAGAGCTATGCTCGAAATAGAGCGATATGTTGCCGCGTGGAGCGTACCAGTAGACCAACTCCACGCTCGGATGAAATAACACGTTTGATCCAAGCGATACATGGCTGCCACTTCCCGACGTGTGCCCGTTGTTGAACGCGGGTCCGAAGCCAATGTCGAAGTCGATGTGGTCCCGCGGCGCGAACACACCCTGCCACAGCACGGCCGTCCAGGTCAGGCCGAAATAGGCCTGGCTGGTGTAGCCGGAGGTGTTGGCGTCAATTCCGATATTCGGCCGGGGATCCAGCATCCAACGCCAGAGCGGCGAGACATCAGCGACCCAGCTGTCGGGCACAGGTGAAACGAACCGCAGCTCTGCGTTGATATCGGCGCCGTGCTCGCGCTGCTCGCCGAGTATCGGCACGTCGTGCGCCAGCACACCCACTCTCAATTCGCTGACGATGTCTTGCGCCGAGGCCGTCGGCGCAGCGCCCAGCGCTGTCAGCAAAAAGGGCTGTACTACAAAGATCTCAGATCGCATGTCGGGTTGCCTGTCGCTGCCGATAAAACCGTTCAGGAAGTTCCCGATGCGCCATAAACCCGCCTGACTCCGGTCCGGCGAAGCGTTTCGACCATCAGATCGGCCGTAGATTTCGCCATGCAGCAAGCCTCCCGTTGGACCTCGTGGGACGAGGTGCCCCGCAGCGTCGGTCGAGGGCACCGTACAGAACCGGCTTAGCCCAAATGCTCGGGCCGGTCCCTCACTTCATCGATAACACGCAATATCGATAGCACGCAATGTCTGTCTTTTCTGGATCTGCGGTACTTTGCCGGTTCCTATACTGGAATTGGACACAACAAGTGTGGTGTCCCTGTTATCCTCCTGCGGCGTGCCCAATCATGGTAACGGGTACGAACACAGCGGCGACCGTCGTATGCTTCGGCGATTTGTGAGCTGCCTGCTGGTGACGGTGCCGGCTATGAGATAGGCGGCCACACGGGTTACCGTGCTGTGGCGCAGCGTACGGGCCGCCGCCTTGCGTATTTGATTGGCAAATTGTCTGTTTGTTATGCGCTTTGCGACGCGCAGCGTCTCCGGCGTGTTCCACGTCGCCTCGATCGGCTCTTCACGTGGCATCGGCACCGGCATTTCCGCGTCGCCGTCGAGGTCGGCGAACGGGGGGATGAGTGCGGGGTCCTCGAGTCGCACCTGCTGCCGCGCCCAATAGTGCGAGCTGCCGCACGCCTCCATTGCGACGATCGTGGGTGGGATCTTGCGAAAGAACGGAATCATCTGCGCGCGGCGAAGGTTCGTGCGCAGGACCGGTCGGCCGGCCGCATCAATGCCGTGCAATGTGAAAACGGCCTCGGACGTGTCGACGCCAATTCGGGCAAACTCGGACATGGACGGCGCCCTTTCAATGGGACCTTCGACAGCTTCATTATGGCACAACAGATGCCGTGGGGGCCGTCCACTCCAACAGCACGCTTTGGCCGGAGGTAACCGGCGCCTCGTCGAACAGCGCTTGCCACGGCGGCACCGCCACGACAGACGCTGATGCGGCACCAATCTGAGGCAACATGGCTGGTTTGCTCGCGAGCATTGCCGCGATTGCGACGCGCAATCAGCATAGCCGCCGGTGAAGTGTGGCTTGGTTACGCCGAACACCTCGTCGCCCTCCGTGAAGCCTGGCCGCTTTGGCCATCGTTCTCACGTCCCCAATCGTCGACTTTTCGGTCATGAGGACCTCCTTCGAAGTAGGCGACTTTTTTTCGCTTGGATGCGACAATTTCGCTTGGGTCCAACAACACGTTGGAGCGGAATGGGTACTTGATCAACGCGGCGCATCCCCTCTCTTGGGAGAACTCGTCATGGAAGCCAGAATCGATGAGATCGGTGCAGGCATATATCGGCTCTCCATCTTTGTGCCCGAAGCCGTTTCGCCCGTCGGATTTACGTGGAACCATTTCCTTTTCACCGGCGACGAACCGTTGCTGTTTCACTGCGGAAAGCGAAAAATGTTTCCTTTGGTTTCCGCTGCGGTCGCCCGGGTCATGCCGGTGGAGCGATTGCACTGGCTTGGTTTCGGCCATTTCGAAGCGGATGAGTGCGGATCGATGAACGAATGGCTGGCAGCAGCGCCCGCGGCTCAGCTCACTCACGGAATGGTGGGATGTCGCGTTTCCGTCAGCGATATGGCTGATCGCGAGCCGCGCGTGCTTTCTGACGGCGAGGTTGTCGATATCGGTGGCAGGAGCTTTCGCTACATCGACACGCCGCACGTACCGCACGGCTGGGATGCTGGCCTTATGTTCGAGGAAACGACGGAGACCTTGTTGTGCGGAGACCTTTTTGCCCACGTTGGCAACGGCCCGGCGATCACCGAGAGCGACATTGTCGAACAGTCAATCGCAACGGAGCGCTCATTACATGCCACCAGTCTTGGCCCGACCACAGGCGCGACGATACGCAAACTGGCGGCGCTCAAGCCGAGGATGTTGGCCACGATGCATGGCACGTCGTTTTCCGGTGACGGGGCAGCGGCGCTAAACGCTTTGGGTGATCACTTTGACAGGCTGTTGCGCGCGGCACTTGCGGCCGGAAAGTTGAGATGACCCCCACCAGCCGATCTCCGTTCACCACCCAACGCCGCTGGTATGCGAATTTCAAGAATTCCGCAGCGCAGAGCGGGGAAAACCGGAGGTACTGAGCCGCACCCGCTCAGCTGGGTTTGGCTCCCCGTGTCTGTTTGCCCAGCGTCTGGACCCGTAACCGCAACGACGGCTTCACGTAGAGCCGGCGCGCAGCATATTGTGACGGAGCGACCGTTCAACGACGATCCGGCGACGCTCGAAGATCTGGGCGACCGTCGTCGGGATACCGCCACTCTATATGCAGCAGCAGGCAACACGCTTCGGCTCAGTTCCTATCGTCAAATTACGCCGTAGTCGGAATGCGCGTGGTCCAGAAACGGCTAAACGGCTTGGGCAAAAAGACGGCTGGCGCATTGATGAGCTGCCGGACGTCGGCATGACCGCGATCGAGATCCTCTTGCAGCATCGCGAGAGAATCCAAGTGCCCAATATCCGCCTGGAGTGTGGCGACCCGACCGGCGACGCCCCATCGTGTGGTGATTTCGTCGCTCACGCGGTCACCGCTGTTTCGCCGGCAAGCTCGGGTCGCGCCAGGGGCCGTGGGGAGCGATCAGCGCCTCAACCTCGGCCGGGCAGTGCGACGCTGCGCGGAATCGCCATGTAGCCGGTGGTATCCGCCGGGTAGTTGAGCAGTTCGTCCAGCGTCGGCGACGTCAGGGCTATCGTCGGTAGCAGAACGAAGCCGAACGCGAAGTACATCATCGCCGACAGGACGAAGTTGCGGTCCTTGAACAGAGCCTTATCGAGGAAATGCGCCTTGGCGGTCAGGACGTGCACGATATAGAGGTAGAAGCCCAGCACCGAGGCAGCCGCCTCTGCCCAAATTTCGGCTGAGCTGAACCACTCCATGCGCTCTCCGCGGTCGAGCAGCATCTGCAATCCGACTATGCCGAACGAGAATGTCATCAGGCCGAAGAAATCGAAGGGCGGAGTCTGCGCGGCCCGCTTCTCCGGAAGTGAGAGCGCCATGGCCAGAAAGATGAATCTCGCCATGTTTCGAGATAGCGGGGCGCGCAGCACAAGATGTGGCGCTCGCCACGGATCCCGGAGCCCCTCGAATTAGCACTGCCAGTGGCAACATCGGGTTGGCTTGCCGCGATTCGACCGCGATGAAAGCGGCGCGGAGGAGAAGAACAGCGGTCCCCAGCGATGTCGTGACGGACGAAATGCCATGCGACCGAGCAATGCTGATCATCCAATACGTCGCTGCCGAGCCGCGCGGCCGCCACCGCCTGGTTGGCACCCTTGCCGCCGGGCCCCATCTCAAACCGCAGGGCGTCGAGTGTCTCGCCGCCCGCCGGCATACGTGTGATATAGGTAACCAGATCGGTGTTGTTGCTGCCGACGACCGCGATGCGTGCCATGGTTCAGAGGCTCCGGATTTTCTCGCCCATCCTGGCCGCGGCCGTGACGACAGCT
>Ga0123355_10005597_pt1 | contig 18432 bp, 9 predicted proteins | sample TergutEmb28metaG_3_FD_89872 | JGI IMG/M metagenome (GOLD analysis project Ga0123355, IMG submission 89872) | Embiratermes neotenicus P1 segment gut microbial communities from Petit-Saut dam, French Guiana - Emb289 P1 | ecosystem: Host-associated > Arthropoda: Insects > Digestive system > Gut ... | reverse complement strand
GTCCTCCTCCTCCTCCTCCTCCTCCTCCTCCTCCTCCTCCTCCTCCTTCTTCTTCTTCTTCTTCTTCTTCCCCTTCCCCTTCCCCTTCCTCCTCCTCCTCTTCTCCTTCTTCACCTTCTGCTTCTTCTTATTCTTCTCCATCTTCTCCTTCTCCTCCTCCTCCTCCTTCTTCTCCTCCTCCTCCTTCTTATCCTCCTCCTCCTCCTTCTTATCCTCCTCCTCCTCCTTCTTCTTCTTCTTCTTCTTCTTCTTCTTCTTCTTCTTCTTCTTCTTGTATTACAGCCAACTTATTTGCAATAAATCATTTATTCATATGAAATACAAGTATGAAACCGAAAAGAAATCAATAAAATATTTACTAGGAATTAAGATACCTGTGTCATAAGTAATTATTATGTGTTCTGGTAAGGTATTTGTTACAGGCCAAAGGTTACTTAAGCATATTATGAAAACTAGTGGCCCTAATGTTGACCCTTGGAGGAGCTCCATATTCTACCATTCCAAATCTGAGAAAAAAAAGTTTCGTTTCATTACGTGATTTTACCTCATCCCCATCTTTTCTATTTGTTACAAAGGATCTGAACCACTTTGCATCCTTTCTTGAATGCCATAGAATAATAATTCAGCTAGCAAGGTTTACTGAATTACATAGTCAAAAGCCTTGGCAGATCCATTTCATATCCTCAAACAGTATGTTTACATATTGTAGACCATACACATGTAAAACTTTATCACAGGGTTACTAACAGATCAGAATATCAGCTCGTCAGTCACCTGTTGTTTAAATTTCACTGCATTTCATACCACTGTATAACTAGAGAGATGCCTAGACATACTGGAAATTGTTATGCTTATTTATTTGAGCAATGCTTATCAATTCCATTCAAAATTTTAGTCAAAGTCTACTGGCAAGTTTCATCAGCTATACAGACCAAAATGTTGAGAACATTAGTGGATATTCTGACATAACAGATCATCTATTGATCAAATATTGTGGATGTCAGAATGTAAGGGGGGGGGGAGACAGTACAGCAGGACAGTTTTTATCAGAGAAAATAACAAAATTCAAATGCCCTGCAAAACCTAACACTTTGAAGTACATATGTTAAAATAATGTAGACAGTAACATACATAGCATTATGACCTATAACCTCTAATTCAGAAAAATCAAGACTTGTTTCTGAGAATAGGATGTTACACTCATGACACTGCAAAATTACTGTGGGAAGGATTTCAATTTATTAATGTGTGATTTACCTAACATGTTTAAATGTGTTTAATTTTCATTAAAACCCATGTATCCAGTCACATTCCACAGTACACAAAGGAGCATAAACATAAAATAATTTCAATTGCATCACTTAATTTGACCTTTTATGTAATAGGACTTGATTGAAATATGACTTATTTTCTATTAACAAAAATTAGCACTTAACATATTGTGGGTAAATTTCTTACAGGTATGCCAATACCAACTAGGATGGACCTTTCAAACAAGACGAAATGAAATGACTGGGATAATCTGTTATGTAAATGAGAAATTTAGTTTTTTGCTGTTGCAGGTTACAGGGCATAATTGTGATTGCAGGTGGTAATCAAATGTGAAAATTTCATCCAAGATTGCTTCTTCAAGGGACAGGCTGTTAATTGCTGTGAAGTACTGAAACCATTGCTGACAGAGGTTGGGTTCTGTCTGGTATTCAACTCAATGCATACCGCAGCAACAAAGTAAGCCTACAGGAATCTATATGTCTTGGAACATACATCCCATTTGGACACTATTCTTTTGCAGAAAATCTACAACACTACCTGTCACAATATGGTGGCAAATTAATTTTCTTTTTTTAATATTCACTGAACTGCTCTTGTGCAATGATGAACTGAAAGCTACAGTCTCACTTACCTATTCTGTCACCATTCAGTCATCTCTGGTGACTGGAACAAAGCAGCTATGTGCAGTTTTGGCTCATAGTCCATCTCTGATGCTACTGACAGCTCAAGGGCAATTCAGTGAATATGTTTGCTACAAAACTTCATATCTTATGCTTTCATTATATTATTTAGAACCTTTAACTTCATTCATGGCATAAGTAACAAAATTGATGAAACTGTAAATACTATAGCAACTAATCCACCACAAGTATTTTGTTTTAAGAACATCATTTAAAAACCTATCAACTTGACAATATCCTCTTCCAAAATTACAAACTTGGTGCTAGTTTTTGTAGGTAAATATACAGAAATGGTGGGGTCTGTATATATATATATATATATATATATATATATATATTCATGAACTTTTTCAATTCTTAGTCAGTTAGTTAGCTTTATTTTCCATAGATCCAATCGAAATACAATTTTATGTGGATGTGGAAATAGTCATAATATAAACAACACATAATAAACATATAAATGGAAAAGTTAACAATAAATTTTACATATAAATATAAATATGGTCAAATAAGTATATGCACATATAGATTTTAACAAACAGAAAAAAGAATACAATAAATAAGTAATTTAATTATTAAAACAACAATATCAGCAATCATTAATTATTGTTAAAATTCCCTTAACTAGGATTGCTCAATATGTCACAGTCAAAATATTCTTGAATAGTATAAAATGAACCTTCCAAAAGAAACCTTTTTAAGGCCAATTTGAATTTCCTTACATCGCCAGATAAACTTTTTATCCCTGCAGGTAAGCAATTGAAGATCCTAATTCCTGAGTGATACACTCCCTTTTGTACCTTAGTCAAATATGCTAAGGGCAGATACAGGTCTGAACAGGATCTTGTATTAATAGAATGTGTCACCAAATTCTCTAACATAAATGTGCACAAGTTCTGTAAGGAAAAAGACTTAGAAGCTTGTATTGTTAAATTATATCTGCCACGCTGTACTATTGGCATAGTAAACTTATACAGATCCCCATCAGGAAATTTTGAACATATTCTAAATAATTTGGAAACCCTTCTTAATTCCATATTGAGTAATTCTATGGAATTAATTATTAGTGGGAAATTTAATATTAATTTTTTGAATAATATTACTTACAAGCAACTTCTAAATTCTCTTCTGGCCACCTATGGTCTGTACAGTACAGTGCAATTTCCTACCAGAATTTGTAATAACTCTATATCAACAATTGACAATATTTTCATAAATATAGTTAAATACAATAACTTTACTGTTTACCCTTTTGTTAATGGTAAGTCTGATCATGATGCCCAGATTATTGTTCTACATGACATTACTATACCAAATGATAATAATTATTTTCACTTCACTAGGAACTTTAGACTTAGACTTCAACTTTAAATTAACCTATGAGTCTTGGGATAATGTATTTTCATATGATGATGTGAATTTAAGTTTCAATAATTTCTTGAATATATATTTAAGAATATTTTACTCTAGTTTTCCCTTTGAGAAGATTCATCACACATCACATACTAAGGCATGCTTAACACAAGGAATAAAGACCTCTTGTACAAATAAAAGAATGCTCTTTTTGATCTCCAGAAATAGTAATGATTGTGAAATAAAAAATCATCACAAAAAATACTGTAAAGTACTAGCAGATGCGATTAAGCTTGTTAAAAAGATCCACTATAACAACTTATTAGTAAATTCCTCTAACAAGACAAAAACCATGTGGAACATCATTAATGAAAATATAAATAAAAAACCTCTCAGAAACGACACAGCATTTATAAATATAAATATAAACGGTACCATAACACATAATAGCCAAGTTATAGCAGAAACCTTTAATACTTATTTTTCAACAGTAGTTCAACATATTCATACTGAAATTTCTAAAAACTTACATTCTGTAGTTAATGAAAATAATCCGTTAAACTTTTTATGTGATGTGTTTAAACAACTGATTCCATCTATCAAACTTAAATTTGTATCCCCTAAGGAAATAGAAGATGTAGTTAGTTCTCTTAAAATGAAAGATTCTCATGGTTATGATGGAATTTCCACAAAAGTCCTAAAACAAAGTATTCCATATATCTTATCACCTTTAACTTATATATGTAATTTGATGATATCCACAGGTATATTTCCTACTAGATTGAAATTTGCGGAAATAAAACCTCTATGTAAAAAGGGGGAAATGACAAATATTTTTAATTATAGACCCATTTTCTTGTTGACATTTTTTCGAAAATTTTTGAAAAGATTATTTTCACTAGATTAACTCGCCATCTTAACTACAACCATATTTTGGTTGAAGAGCAATTTGGTTTTAGAATAAAATCATCTATGGAATTAGCTTCCTATAAACTAACAAATGATATACTTATGTACAAAAAGTTATTAGTTGGAGGCGTTTTTTGGTGATTTACGAAAGGCTTTTGGTTGTGTTGATCATGACCTGTTACTATCAAAAATGCTTTGGTATGGCATCTCAGGTAAAAGGTACAATCCAATTCAATCTTATTTGAAAAATAGATATCAAAAAGTAATTATAGCTAATAAATCTAGGAAATATGAAAATATGAAAAATGCTTATTGGTCTTCACATAAAGTAACTGTTATTCTTGCCAGATTTTAATGAAACTTGAACTTTCTCAACAGATTTTTAAAAAAAATACTCCAATATCATATTTCATGAAAATCTGTCCAGCGGGAGCTGAGTTGTTCCATGCGGATGGACAGACATGACAAAGCTAATAGTTGCTTTTTGCAATTTTGTAAACATGCCTTAAAATTGACTAAAGGTGATGCAAAAGTTTGTCAACCATGTTAACTCAACTGAATAGGGGTATATTTCTTCATAAGAAATAATATTAGCATATTTAAAAAAATGTGTTTCTAATATGCTCCTGACAAACTATAGGATGTCAAGCAGAATAATTTTGAAATAATGGGTCACATATCACTGTTTTAGTACTCTGAGCAAGGAATAAATCATTAAATTTTATTTCATTCTATTGCATTAGGCACAGGAAATGTTAAACTAAAATGAAGGGATATTTATCAGAGTAATGCTTCATAAACACTCTTGTGGAAGACTTAAAATTCTTTCTATTGTTATTGTGATTCTTTTCTGAAACACACCAGATTTTTGTTAATAATAAATGTGTTGATGCCACAATATGTATATTGTACAACTTTTTAAATAATTTCATTTTTGTTATTTCAGGGCTACAGATTCATCAGAGGCAGAATTCAAATTAGAATATGTCCGTGAGACAGACAATGAATGGAATCTACATATGTCAATAGAAAATGAAGATGCCAGTGGTAATATTCCTAACCCTGTAAGGGTAAGTCAATAATGATAAGTAGCAGCATGTTCTAAAAACAGTAAAAAAATTACATATCCCAGATTTTCTACTCTAAGAGAAATAAAATGGATATCAGAACTATGTTCTGTAACTCCACATTTAGAGGAAAGAGACTAAGAGCAATGAAAGAGGGGAATTTAAACACAGAGTCATATATTTTTCCACATTTTCCAGTAGCCTGAACCATAATGTAATGTTCCATATCATTATGTACTGCAGCTCACTAACCAAGAAACCATGAAAGTAGTATGCACCCAGGATATCAGAAAACATTTTCAAGTACTGAAAACAAGTGTTGCATATGAACAGCCATCAGATCATACACAGCAGTATCTGGCATGCATACAAACATGAAACTGCAAAATTAGGTACAGGAACTGAATAACTGCATAAAATATATACATTCCAACCAAATGCAGAATGTATGTAGATGACAGGAACATAATCAACACAAAATGGCAAAACACTTATGGAATGAGTATCAGTCAATGCAGTGGGATACAGTGGAAATCAGCAACTAAGAATGGTAAAGTATCACTGGCAAACTGAAGGGATAAAATTTATCATAATAACAAAACAGATCTTTACTGAACCCAGCCAAGATGTGACTCTGGAAGTCTCCATCAAATTGGCATGGCATGATCTGGTCTCCCCACTATTCTCACCAAAGACAGCATGAAACTGTTGCACAAGTCCCTACTGTTTCAGCCCCTGCACCAAGCGAAACCAAAAACAGACATCTGTGTCCTCTATCACTAGTTTCTTAATGTATGTCTATCCTCTCTATTGCATGTTCCACAATGTATGTCTACCCTTCTACCACATGTGTCCACAATGCAGTCTGTCCTCTACCACTTGTTCCTTAAATATTATCTGTCCTGCAAACACTTTCCCTTAATATAGGCCTATGTACGTTCTTTACCACTTGTTCCATAACAGTTTACAATGAATAGTTTCTTGATTCCTGATTAACCAATGAGGGAAGCATAAGATTGTATACTGGAGTACAAAACCAGAAGAAATTGGGACCCTCAGAACAGACACGAAATATTTATGGTCTTGCTAATATGAACTGTTAACATTTGTCAGTGACACTGCACATAGGTTTGATGATGACATTTGTTTTGAATTATGACTCCTTTTGCAATACAGGTGTATCTCCACAGCACAGAAGATCTTCCTATTGTTGATATCTATCCCCAACATATTTGGGATCAAAGGATTCAGAGCATAAAGTTCAGTCCCAAACAAACTTACACAACAGAACGTACACGGCATCTCTCCATTCAACAAAGAAAATGTGTTTTTGAGGATGAAATAAAGTTGCTGACCAGTGATACCTATACATACCAATCATGCATGATTCAGTGTCACATGGAACTTGCAAGAAGTTTCTGTAAATGTGTTCCATTCTTCTATCGCAAAATAGGTATTTATTTTATTTCATATTCCAATCAAAGTGCATGCACATTCCTGGAAATAATAAAGTCCATACTTTCTGTGTGTAATTGCATGCTATATGTAGAAAATTCAGTGCAATATATGCATATGAATTAGCAGAAAGTAGGCCTGCCTGACACTTCATATATCTATACTTTGTTCCTTTTAACCCTCTCTATACCACATACACAGCAACAACAGCATACATTCAATTGCAGAAACAGATTGAGGTTAGATAGGCCATGTGTTTGGTCTATTTGTCTCTTCACTTCAACAGGTCACACAAAATGAATGAGCTACCAAACATCCATCAGATCTTCTTCACCATGGCCAAATTTTAAACTAAAAGATATCTCAAGCTACACAATTCAAGCTTTAAAACTTAATCAAACAGCATACCTCAAATTTGATGTTAGAGGCAAGGAGATAGCAAACATACCTTATGCCAAATGTAAATTGTTCAAAAAATAAAGAAGATTTTTTGCTGCTGGTAAAGACTTGCACGTATTACCCATGTATAAGATGGAAAGTTTCAGTTAATTTGTCCGTGTTCATTTGAAGTGTCATGCCATTAAGGTGTGTGGGGGAGGGGGGTAGAACTCCATGTATTTTTACCCCAGATCTTGATGGATGTGACTGGGCAGTTTCACGAACAAGCAGTTCTACCCATGGGGACAGAGCACATAGTATCCACTAGATGGTAGGCTGGGTGGCTCCCAGAGCCAGTCTGAATGTGTTGGGAGAAGAGATAAATCTCTACTCCTCCCAGCCATTGACCCAATTTCCTGGTCCTTCTCATTGCCCCGTTACTATAGTGATTCAGTTTTCCAAGTTTACCTAAGATCCAAACCAAACACATACACACTTTGCCATTAATCCACAGCATATATGTGTGTTAAGTATTATCAATCATTTAGCAGTATGTCAGAAATTAAATTTTTATTAGGACAGCACACACAAAACTATCTACAGCAAAAGATGTATTTTACAATAGCATCTGGACAGAAAATATGTAGGTTAAAAAGTCTGAGACTAAACGTATCAAGAATAACTCATAGAGAAATATTTCTTCCTTGAAAAGTCTCACAAATTAATTAATCAAGTTTACCAAAAATTGTTACTAAGTAACATGAGAATTGTTCTGTACATAAAAAATGGATGGATGATTAGTTTTTATTGAATATTTCTGGCAAGAATATTTATTTTGCTCAGATATCCACCTCATGACTCCCTCAGATTCTCTGAAATAAATATTAATACACATTAACGTATGGAGAAACATGAAACTGTTAACCTAGGGTGAACAGAATTGGTCAATGAAAAAATGGGGCACTGCTATAACAATGAAATATGCTTCAAACAGTCCCTATTTATAAAAAAATGTATTCAAAATATAAAATGTGTATTCCATTTTACATTTCTGGGGACAATGAGAAGTGCCAGTGAAAAAAGAGGGTGACCCATTTAAAATTGAAGGTCTAATCACCATATTTTAACCCTCTAAAATAAAACACACAGTTGGAACCCAGACATAACACTCCTCTCATCTTTATGTAGCCAGTCCACAAGACCTCATACAGTGGTAACCCTCACAACAAACAGTAGGGAACCAACTCACACTTGCACAGTGGAAATCAGTCACATGGGATTCTGAGTGTCACTTGTTGTTCCTTAAGAATTTTCTGTGGTTCTAATTTCCCACATCATAAATGACTTGAATATTTGCACTGAAAATTCCCTACGCCAGACTTTGAGAGTGTCACTTGTGGTGAAGTCTGCTCCTACTCTCCTACAATGTGACTGACTCATGCATTTGAACTGGAAATTCTCTATGTGTGATTTCGACTGTCCTGTTTCTGGTTCCTCAGTTGCATATTGTGCATTTCAAGCACAAATATCATCTAACAAAGATACAAAACCTGGGTACCTATATCGCAGAAAACACCACACCTCCATTACAAAGACAAATATCTTAATGTTGCGTATGGAAATAAATGCTGTGTTTTGTGAGAATGATATGAGATGTGGAAAAAACTCAGACATTCTTAAAGTTAAAGCAAATGAAATATATACACCAGTGTGCTTGAAGGGATCAATGTGTTGAGTAAAGTGTTGACTTCAATACGAATTTGTCACCATTGTAACTTTCTCTGCAAACAAACCTCATTTATCCTCATAATTGTTTGCTTTATATCATTTTAGATGGCTTCACGTCCTGTGACCTCCAGGGACTACAATGTCTAGCCAAATATGCAGGTAAAAACAGGATTTATTGCTGACATGACTGTTCCCAGATACATATTCTGGAATCATCTTTCTTAGCCCTAATTCTCATGTATCATTTTTCATTTTCTGGCACTGAATACCTGCAATGTTCACAGACATACATGTATACACAAATGTATTCACAGCTGCCGGTATTGAAATGGTCTGAGAATTTTTGAAAACTTTCTTTTATGCCCTTAATCTGCAAGGTTTTGAAATAAGTGGAATCTTTAAAAGCAGATAACTTCATGATAGGCTGATACAAACTATTATGTAATCCATTCTGAAAAAATACAGACCAACCACAATATCTCCTATTGAGAGTAAAAAATAAAAACAAAACAAAATAATATAATATCTAGTAACTTAAAACCCTCTGTGAATGCAAAGTAAATTCATCATAATAAAGAGCAAATTTATGGGTCTTCTGATTCACCAGTAATTTTTGAGCAATATACCACATATACAATTGGGAACTACAAAATTATTAAGTCAATATCAGACACAGTGGAAAATAGGCTTCAACATGTTACTGGACCATGTAAATAGCACCACTACACTTATTGCAAATTTATCTCCATTTATGATTCCAATGGTGCATTAAAAATCATACTTATGATAAAGAAACTTGTGTAAGTGCATATAAAAGCATCCTATTTATCACTGTGTGAAACGATATGATGATAGTGCAGATACACCATAATATGCAATCATCTGTCACAAGAGTATAACTAAAATATACTTTTTGTTCTTATAAATGAGAAGAGAACTTATATAAAGTGATGTAATACCATTAAGTGGGCACCTAAAGTTAAGCTGTTATTCCTTTTTTTCATATCCATGGCTACCTTCTTTTCTTTCTGTAGTATGTCTAGGTGCAGGCAAAACAGGACACGATCAAAACAGACACATAACATGCAAGATTTGAGTTTCTCATAGTAGTGTTATAAAGACTCATGTCTTCTGTTATGTGACACTTGTACCTGGATGAGTAGCTCTCAGTGTTTCTAAAGACCCTAGTGTTCTTATACTCAGGGTGAAATAGTCCACGAAGAATACCTGACCTTGACAGTGAATGCAGTATGATCACCCAAGAGTTGGGAACTACTTGCCCAGTGACACAGCATAAAATCCCAGAAGACTTGAACCTTCATCAAAGAACTGACTTCACTGAAAAAATTCCCTTCAACACATTCAAGTACTATGATAATCTTACTCTGAGTTTAATGAGAAAAAGTTGACTAGATATGTTTTTATTTACCTTTTAAAACAGATGTAAATATGGTACCCACCACATGGGCAAGCAAAACATTATCTGATGCCTGTCCAGGCAAACAGCAGACATGTGGATATAGTATGTGTAAACGTAATTTTCTGCCTCCTGTTTCTCACCCTACAGTGAACAGAGAACACTGATACTCTTGCCAGCAAGTATCATAACAATGTCAGTTACAGTGGCATGCAGATATGTGGTAGAACAGGCCTGCACAGCACAGAAAATGGTGAGGGCCATGCTGCTTCAAAGAAAAAAAATGTGGGCTCAAGGAGTAAATTCTGAGCACGATACTTTATTAATAGTTTTCTAATTCAATGAAATAAAAGTTTCCATTATCTTTTTTTAAATTATGAATCATGGGAAAACGAAAAAGAAAAATGATCCGTTGAAAGAAAACACTTTTGCTTTTCCTAATCACTTTGCAAACTCAATGTGAAATATTACACCTCTTTTTTTGGCAGCAACCTTGTCATATTCTGTGGTCATATATGAAGTGGAGGTTTCCAAATGTCTTCCAAATGGCTGTCAGTCAGAGAAGAACATTGCTTTAAAACAATTACATTTTTTAAAATGAATATTATTTCCAAAAGTTGTCATGGAACACACAGTGAGCCCCAGAGGGCTGCATGCAGCCTGTGGACCATATGTTGTGCAGGGTTGCAGTAGAGTGTTAGCTATAATTTTATGACTGTATTTTAATTTTTTCTCTAGATAATTAAAAAAAAACTTTCCATGTTGATGAGATTTTATCACCATTGTCTCTGTAGTATATGAACCAGACTATAGATGCCACATGTTTATACAAAACGCACTCTAAGCTCTATCTAAAAATTAATATTTTCTTTAGGGTTTTAGCTATCATACACTAATTAAAAAAGCACCCATATCCTAGGTAAAGTGCAGGTACTTAAACATGTGCTGAACACTGGAGGATACAGTCTGAGATGTCTGATAAAAGGCGATGCAGCGTTGCAATAAGAATGGCTGATTGCTATTATTCTCACAGTCACCTGGATAGAATAAATGTCATGATGCAGAAATTTGTACGACAAACCCTTGGAATTAACAAGACAGGCAATATATGTATAATGCAACATCGAGGCAGATTTGTGTAACCATTGTTGCAATGGAAAAGCAGTAAATATTACATATTCAGAGTGTGTGTCTGTAGCCTCAGATAGACAGAATGCAAACGCGTATCTGCCATGTTATATTGTCAATTGTGGCTTGTCTTTCTCTACAATATTTTTCCCTGTCTGGCTTGAACCAATTTTTCCCCATTACCACAAAAGCAGCAAGATTTTCTATTAAAAAAAGTTATTGAACACAAAATGTGTGATTTATTTTCCCCACAACTTTTATCTGAAATATTCCTCACTCTAAGAAGAACTGAGTGAGGTATGTTCAAAAATGTATATTATAAAGTACCTGCTATTCTTGTCAGATTTTAACACAACTTGAATTTTCTTCATAGATTTTTGAGAAATACTCAAATATCAAATTTCATGGAAATCTGTCTAGTGGGATTTCAGTTGTTCAATGTGGACAGACAGACAGACATGATGAAGCTAACAGTCACTTTGCACAATTTTGTGAATATGCCTAAAAATTATACCCAGTGTTGTCCCCAATTTGTTTGTACCAGTGCTCCATAGTCACATTTCCTTCATTTACTACTGCATCTATAAAATCTTAGCAAGTAATGATGCTGTTAAATACAACTATAAAAACCTTCTAATGTAAACTGGTAGTTCATTATCACAATCTACTGCAAAACAAAACAAATATACAGGACAGTTATATGCCTTTAGTAAATCTGTATGTCTTATTCTGTGCAACACATTTGCAATTCTGCTGATAAATTTATGAACAAATTTGTGTACTGTATACTTTCTAAAGTGTAAAAAGTAATGTCCAAGGGAACTGCAATATTATACAATATTACTCTCACTGTATGTGTTTTAAAAATTTGGCGTATGATATTTCAGACAAACTGCAGTCAGCTAGGTGTCACTGCGAGCTGGGCTGCAGCAATACTGTATATGAAGTGGAAAAACTAGCTGGGGAGGGAAATGAAAATATGTAAGTTGCCAAATGTTTAAAATTTGCACTTAATTTTTTAAAATTAATTTATAATCATTTTCATACATCATATGTACATACATGCATGCATAAATACACACAGGCATTCATCCATCCACATACCCACACACCCACCCACCCATCTATACATACATACACACACACACACACACATACAAACATACATACATACATACACAAATACATACATGCATACATACACATACACACACACACACATGCACACACACATACATTACATATTCGAGAGATCCAAAATTTTGTCAAAGCGATAACAGGATGTCGAAAAAGTCATACCAGTACATAAAAAAGTAAAACACATAAAATAAAAACTATTATACTTATTTTTATACATATTATTATATACAGTTTGCATGCAGTATTCAAATGTTACACAAAACTTCTTATATACAGGTGATAATGTGATTAAATGATATTGCAATAAAATGAATGGTATTAAAACTTACATAGGTCAATCCTTGTGCTCTTTGAGGATTCTAAAATGTACCACGGCAATCATAAGTGCTTCTAATACTTTCTTATAGTCATTCAACATGCAAGTTAAATGTGAGTTTTGTTTTTGCCAGTCATACGCAGTACACGTTTTCCCTTTTGTCAAAATGTGTCTTAATGATATGATGTTCTTCACAAACAGGACTAATCGTCTCGAAATAGCATTTGTATCTTGGCCCACAGTGCGCTACAAGAGAGAAGTCCTCTTTGGTTGGGTTGACCTTCTTGGTAAGTATATTTAGAAAAGCATTTTAAAACAAACTGTGCATTACACATCAGCACTGCCATGATTCACTCTGAAATATATTACCCCTAAGCTAATAAAAGAACATTATCAGTGACTTTATTCATAGCTTAAATAGAGGTGAATGAATCCCATGTGTGAGGTCACCTGGGCAACTAAATTTTGTATGTTGGCACCTAATATATGTGGGTCCTCACTATGAAACATGCTGCATGCCACCCTTCTGATGCCCAGAATTTTGAGGTGGCTTCTAGATTTTTGGAAAATGTGTGCACCCCAGACCTTAGGGACAGTACAGCATATGTGGTACAAGGTACAACAATTAATCAGTTTAAGAATGACCCATTATTGTGTAAGCAGAAGAGAGATTACAAAATTTATAAAAAAGGTTATAATAAAAATCATATTAATAAGAGTGTCACAATAAATACATACATAATTTCATTATTTAACAGCAATTACTTTAAGAAATATCCAGACAAAAAAACTGGGAACTTTAACTGCTACCACTAGGAGGTGCAACAGCATTACATGACAGAAAACATGAGGTCAGACATGTCACATCCTCTTGTTTATAGAACCAGAACTTAAGAATAATTATGTGCAGAGGCCTATATTTATTCTTATAATATGATCATGTGCACCGTTCCATTCTGGCTAAACTGTGCTTCTATAATGTATGGTATCCCCTGAGAAGTCAATAAGTATTCATCTGTTCTACATATTCCTTACTTTCATGAAAAACGTTCATTACTCTCATTAAATCTAATTTGGCCTATTATGTACTACTAAATAATAGGCAAGGCTATGGCACTACAGGTAACTCAGTTGAAATATTACACATAACCCAAGAACAACCAACGATTAATATTTAAAAGAATCTGTACCTGTACAGATATAACAAAAGGAGTCCAGCACTGGCCGAAAAAACACACACAACGCTCTTTCAAACGTAATAATTAATGAACGACATTAAAACTGCAACAGAAAGTAGATGGCAACATCAAACACTTTGGAGGGTTCATACACAGGGTCTTTCTTTTATCGCCTTGCCGAGGACGGCAGCTATATCTTACGCCAAATATGAATCGGCCGGGACACGCCGTAGCAGCCACTGCGCTCAAGACCCTATCAGAAACTGCATAATTCACACGATAAGGGTTGCAAGATTTTCACAGTAAGTCACATTAAGCTCGGTTATAACAACAAAATTAACTTACCTATGTCATGAGCACAGCTGCAAATATTGCCCCTGCACACGCACACGTCATTCTATTTAAATAACCGAAATTCGCCCGAAGAAGTTCTTTCAATATTTATTTTAGAATGTTCTGTTCTGCTGTCCTTCCGAGGCCATTTCGTATACTTTGGCATTTAAATTACCACACAAAAGTCACTCGGGGTAAAATGAGAAAAACATTCTGCCCAAAAACCAGGATATTTCTGTCACCAGACACCCCTTCCATCCCCACCAGAGAATCGTCCACTCTGTGGTCAGTCACTGTTTGCTGCTGAAATAACGTATATGATTGCTCCCGTTTTGCAATTAACGCTGCGAATTCTGCCAGGATTAGCATCACATTCCTATCGGAATCGTTTCCGAGTAGAATGTGTTCCCATTAATTTCAAGTCATTGCTATCATGTGCATTATAACCTAACCCCTCTTTCGTCTCGCTTGTCTTCCGTAAGCACACGACGTTTTTACTCTTTCTTTTCTGTTCTTTCCAGAAGTGCCGTAGCACCTCTGATTTTACTGATAAGTTTATATGACACTTTGGTCATGTGTAATTTACGACGAAATTTTATCCAGCACTTTCTAGCAAAATAGAACTTCACATACGATTCATACGGTAAAAAACAGGGGCTATTTAACAGTGTGTCAAACCATATCCAAACATAATGAGTACTGATCACTATGTTGAACACAACATCAGTGACGTGTGAAATTTTAGCTGCAATTACTCTTAGTGCTTAATGCTGAAACATGTCACCACTACCGGGAGGCGGGAAATTACAAATGCATTCAACCGTGCGAGATATGGATTCCACAGAGGGGTTATTTAAGGATTACGGTGTTCTGGGATGTGATGTGCTCCTGGATTAGTGTCTACCGACGCTCTTAAGAGGCGGGCCAGCCGTACAGCTGCTCGGAAGTCCAAATTATGAGGGCTGTAATCGTGTGTATAATAAACTCGGTTTCCACAGAAGAATTTACCCAAATATTATCCGCATTTCGGGTATGCGCTCTCAAAAATGTTCGCCAGCTCTTTTAGAGGCTGAACACGTTTAGAAAATATCGGTGTTAAGGGGCTGCACATTATTAGCCTGCCCGGAGAGCCCACATTTCTAAGGCTGGCCCTGTTCCGAAGGATTTGGTGCCTTTGCCTGCAAGAATTAAGAGATCCAGTTTCTTACAATGAAAGTCAATGAGATGCATTATTTCTCACTGTCCAAAACATGTAGAGTACTTTATCAAACAAATATGAGAAATAGTGCATCTCGTTGGCTTTCATTATAAGAATATATCATGGTGCATGGTCTTCTGAATCTCAAAAGGTCCAATTTCATCAGTGGTGCACTGCATCATATAAATATGGCAAAGATTCACAAAATAAATTATGCAGATTTCAATATATGTGCTGTGCTAGAAAACGAACGCTTACCAACAAAATTATGAAAGATACATAACTTAAAATTTCGTAAAGCAATGGCTACTCTAGTGCTTCTGTATGGCTATGGGAACTGATAACACAAATATTTAAATGACTAAGCTGGAGTTTGTACAGCCACTTGCTAACTGCAGTCTCCAAGATGAAACAAATACTTTTGCTATATGCAATGAATCACAAGTATTTAGCAAAGTGAAAGGGAATGAAGAACAGAAAAAGAAATAGCACAGTCACTCCATACGAATAGACTCAAGTAGAACAGCTAGACAAGCTATGTATGACCTATAAACCTCCTGGGTACAAGGAAGCTGAATGCCCAGAAAATGAGATGAGATTCCCTTGTGATCAGATTTTAAAAATTATCCATTTTTAGCCTATATATTTATATTACTTAAATAATTTTAATAACAATTATATAATTTAAAATTATTATAGAATGATGGTGACACAGTTAATCACAATTGTATTCTTGTAATAAGAATATCACCCTGAAGATGGCTGGAATACCGGCCAAAATATGTTGGTGAGAATATTGTGAATAAAATATGTCATTAGAATATAGAGTGCATTTTGTTAGCAGCTTATATATTTTTGGATCTGATTTATGCATGGAAGATGGAACATATTAAAATGACAACATTACTTTAATGGAACTCATCCCCTTGTGTCCAAGAAATAACAAAAACAAGAAATGATTAGTCAACACAACTACAGATTCTAATAAAATAGTATTAAATTGTATAATTACCAATCAAATGAAACTAAGCAAATAAACTCATGCTTTACTTGCAGTGAATTATTGCACTGCACTGTTTTCCATCAAAGTATTTGTTTTAATCCATCTAATGGAACCATAAGCAACATCATCCGTCTAATGTTCAATTTTAAACCCCAACATGTTTTACCTTCACATAAATCAATTTTTCTACAGTAGAGATTACATCCCCTACTAGTTTGTTGTAAAAAGTGTTCGTGTAGTTTGTATTTGAAATGATCTTTCAACTGTTGCTTGTATGATGTCTCTGTCATTTCAAAAGGCATAACCCTTAAAGATGATTGTATGGGAAGTCTAAACATATTAGTAACATGGATGTAAACTGATGGTAGTACCCACAGTTGCATAAAAAAAAGACTGAAACTAATACCTCCATACAACAATTCCATTTTATTGATCTCTGTCCTGTTCTGGGGTTAAGAATGAATGGTATGTACAAGGACAACTTTACAACAGCTTTACTGTACAACTTTTTGTTCATCACACAAAAATTCTTTGGAAACATGCAAACCCTAAAACACTGAATGTTCTGAAATTCACAACAGAAGACATCTGTAGTTTTAAACATGGGATTCATATCTGTAAAACTGTTTCTGTTAAAAAGTGGAAAGATCAATGTTCATCATGATTTGCTGTAGCTTGATCATGTGTTGATACTGTATAAGACTTTCTTGGGCTAGTAGCCACATCAGGCAGTAGAATGATGAATACTCCAATGTTTCAAGAATCTTATGTGGCTGCTCTCCCAACAAAGTTTTATTGAATTCACTCATGGTGAAAGCTGGAGATTATATGTTTCAATATTGCTTACTTCTAGAGTTTCACACAGCCACTGTGTTGGTATTATTGATAGCAGCACATGAAAAATTGTAAAGGTGGGGTAGTTTTAGTGGCACAGTTTTCATGAAAATCTGTCAAATGATTCCAAAGTTACTCAAAGTGGATGCCAGACACACTGACCAGATGATATCAAAAGCCTGTATTTGCTTAAACAATAAGGAAAACTGTTTCATTATAAAATGATAATTTAGCCTGGTGTTACTGTATGTGATAAGGAAAAATTGGTTTATAGTAGATATGAGCCTTAATTTAATTTCTCAGAAACAAACATTTTTATGTCTGAAGAGGAATTAATTTTATTCTATTGTTTTATTTCCATCCAGTAGCGTTTGGTGGCATTGCAGGACTGTTCATGGGTTTCAGTCTTTTAAGTGGAGTGGAAATTATTTATTACTTCACAATGCGAGCAATCTGCATGGTGTACCATGAAAAGGAAGAGCTACAGAAACTTCAGGAAGAATATGAGAAAGCTGCAAAACCTCCACTTGATTTACAACTAACACCCACTTTCATGAGGAACAAGATTCATCCTGCAAACAAAAATATTTCTGTAGCTTTCATAAGTGTTCAACCACTATACAAAAATGTCCCTGCAGCTACTGCAACAGTCCAACCAGTATCAACACTGAGCCACAGAGTTAAGAAAGGACATGGTCAAAATGTTGTTGGACCAATATATACAGAGTATGAATTTTTACCATAATTATTTCCCTCCCAATTAGAAATGAAGCATCTGTAAAGCCATATAAAATAACAGGGTCTTTTTAGTGCAAGTCACAAGAATTCAAGAAACCTAAATCACAATGACCATGGCCATGGTCTGAGGTGTATTTGATATAAAAATCATATAAGTTGACTCTAATCCAAGACCACGAAAAATGCAGCCTAATAGCAATATTATGAATCAAACATTATCTTAAAATCTGAGATAAATGTTTTCATGGTAAGAAGGGGGGGGGGGGGGGAGGGGCTGGGGGGGGGGAACCTTGCTCTTTAATAGT
>Ga0123355_10005596_pt1 | contig 18432 bp, 12 predicted proteins | sample TergutEmb28metaG_3_FD_89872 | JGI IMG/M metagenome (GOLD analysis project Ga0123355, IMG submission 89872) | Embiratermes neotenicus P1 segment gut microbial communities from Petit-Saut dam, French Guiana - Emb289 P1 | ecosystem: Host-associated > Arthropoda: Insects > Digestive system > Gut ... | reverse complement strand
ATATGGTAAAGATATTACAATATACATAATACACTCATGACAGTCAGTATTTAAATGTATGTCAAAAATACCTGGGTTTCTGGACCCAACAAAACATTAAAGGGCTGGGTCTCAAAGTGTTAATCTTGGGACTAGTTGGGGGTGGGTGATCAACACCACACCCTGGCTGCTTTACCCTTGGAAAAGATACCTGTTACCCATTGTACAGGAACTGAATGGGCCCCAGGGCTGGTCTGGATGGAAAAGTTAAAGTAGGGAAAATTATAGGAAAGGAATATCTTTATGGTACTGGAAATAAATATGGACAGGTTTCCATTGGCACCAAATATATACAATATAGCACATTGGATGGAATGCATTTCAAGATTAAAATAATTTTTCTATATTGAAAACAAAATCACAATTCAACTACATACAAAGAAAAGCAAATTGCTCCAACACAAGCAATGTGCTTCTAACAAGGAACACATGCAGAAACAGAAAAGAAAACCACACTTCCCAAACCATGTTGTGCATCACAAAAACCATACAACAGAATTGCCTGTTTATACACAATACTTTGTTTAACAAAGGCTCAGTGCTATGACCATACACAGCAGGAAGAACCCAGTGTCTCGGTCCACTGCCTGCCAGCTCACTGACCTTGCTGGTGCTACATCACTGCTGCCGTCACTAAAGCTATTGTCTTCCCTGCACACCAAGGTTCCCTCCACTATCAAGATCTCTATGCTTGTCTGGGTACAGTGACCCACATACATGGCTGGACCTTGGCCTTCAACTGGCCCTGTAACACAACAAGCAACATGTGTCAAATAAAATTATGACTAAACTCATCTGTAAGAATTCATTTCTTACGGTGACTAGGCTATGGGCTGGATGATATGTGGTTCAATTCCTAAGAGATGCAAGAGACTCTTCCCATTTCCAAAATACCCAGATTGGCTTTGGGGTCCACCTAGTCTCCTACTGCATGGGAACCAGGAACCCTGCCCCTGGGGTTAAATCAAAAATAGTATGAAGTTACCCCCTCACCTCCATTTAGTGCCAAGGATAAGAATGAGTGGAGTTATACACCCATTTCCCTGTAAGCATCAATGGCATGAAGAGGATAACTTTACATTTTAACAGTTCAAATCTAACCTGTATTGTTGCAAGGGAAAGAAACACACACACACGCTTATTTACCACAATTACCTCACCTTACAACATACGTGATAGACCAGCATTATAACATGACAGTGGATGGCTAAATTTCTGATGCCATTCAGAGATCATTACAATTCCAACTGCAAATTACTACACAGCTGCATCTAAACACGTTTTTGTCTGATTAACTAACTAACTATGTACCATCCTCACTTTAATGAACAGTCCTTCTTGAGAAGCTAGTCAAGAATCATCCACAGTGAACAGAAACCGAGGGTTCATTAACATACAATTCCATAATCTTTGTAGAAGCCATCACATTGTGTTTAACACTAAATACACCACACTTATAGTCTAACACAACACAGGCTTATTTTAGTTCAACTGGTTACCCTTGCATGAATGCACTTTCTGCTGGTGGATGGTTGTAAATAAAGTAGCATTTGACTGGAATGTAAGTATAATCTCAAATTTTAAAATACCACACGTGTTAATTACCAAGGAAACGGGGCTTGTTGAGCTCAATGTATGTCTGTTCTGGGTGGTTCGCAGTTGCGCTACTGTCATCCTGGCTGCGCGTGAAGGATGAATCTGACAGCTTCATTACCTCCACCGAAGAAAAGTGAAGAATGAATAAGTATGGCTTGCGGTAGGCTGAAAGAGAATTTAATGTTTTTATTAATCTATAACAAATATGCTCTAGACATTCTCTAAGCATGCACAATGCAAATGTATGTATTCAGTATGACTTCCTTCTTGAAAAAGATTCTAAGTTGTGCACACTGTGATGCAGTACAAGCAGTTTACAAAAAAGGTAAACGTAAATTTCACCTTTTAATACCCCATGAAGGTGTCGGGGAAGTAGAAATATAGCTCTACCCTTTCTTTAACCTCAGCACTAGATTGGGGTGGGTGGTCAACATCACGACACTGTACCAATTTTACAGGAGGCTAGTTGGGCCTTGGAGTTGGTATAGATGGGTAAGAAAAATCTCAATTCTACCAGCGTTCAAACCTTCAATAGTCCAGCCCATGGCATGTCGCTATACTGACCACACTATCCCATCCTCCAAAGTGTTTATAAAGGCATTCTTCATTTTAAAAATACTGTAAGGTTTTACAGCACATGTGTAAATATAATTCATTTACATCTATACAAAATACAGAGACTTCCACATACTGATTTTCACAAAACTCACACACGCTCAAACATTATGTGTACGCCCATCCCGCATTTCACCCAAATGGGGCAATAAATTTAAAAAGTATGGAGAGAAATTCGTTTATTTTCCTAATAGAGTATGGCTTTTACCACACTGGTTTTCAAAAAAACTGATAATCACTCAAAAAATTGCACATAAATCTTCTACATCAAATCAAAATGAGACAACAAATGTGGACACCCACAAATAAAGTATGGCTTTCAATGCACTGATCTTCAGAAAATTCATGATGCTGAACAGCATTTGGAGATGTTCTGTACCAAATGTTGCTCAAATTGGTCCAGAAATGTGGATATTATGATAAGAACTTCATTCATGTTTGTTCAGTAACGTATTACTGTCACTACACCAATTTTCATAAAACTCACAACTGTTCAGTACATTTAGCAAAACCCAGCAACAGAGCTTATTTTCAATCAGGTCATTTCACTCCACATCATCAGAAACATATATCATTAAGAAGAATGAATTTTGTATTGTAGTCCAAAACATGTCTTGTTCTTCCAAGTGGCCTCATTATACTGTCCCAGAAAACCTAGGAAACTGCAATAACATCGGGCTACTTTCAGAACAGGAGACCTTATGGAAACTGCCAATATTTCCAAAATAATTTTCAATGATGTGTCTGATCAAAAACTCCAATTTCTGTAAATAATTAGATACTTAACTTATCACTAATTTAAAGCCACTCTTACTTCCTTAGCAAATCACATGTGACAAAATGTGACATTAAAATATTACCAAAACCAAGAGGCAAATGGCTCCACTTGATGTCATCTTGTCGTGTCCGTTGCCCATATTTATCCACAAATACACCAAACACATTGAAACACAAGAGATACTCAGGATCCACAGTTCTGGACCTAGTAACATCTAATATGGCCACCGGGTAAATGTGCAGTTGCTGAGCCCCAAATACAACATGGGCCAAACTCTTGTCAGATGGGTCTAGAAATTCTGAACAGAAAAGGAGGGGAAAAACATCAGAACAAAATATTTTCAGGTACCTTTGTTTTCACATTGAATCAATTTAATAAAATGTACTTCAATTAAAGAAATATAATATTGAAAATACAAGTCTTCTGGGATGTGACACTGTATCATTCAGAGCCAGCACTTGAATCTGCCCACCAAAACTCGCTGGTTTGTGTCCAATTAGGAGCCACAGATTTGGGCGGGTACACATTCGATGTGGACCAAAATCCAAGGTATTCAGCTTTCCTGATGACGAAAACAGATGTGACTCTTGAAATGATGATGTACTCAATGTTCAAACATCTGATACAGCTGCTAGCCCAAGAAAGTTATATTGAATTTTGTTCCTGAAGTTTTAAAGCATCATACTGCCTGCAGAACATCACAAACTACTCACCCAATAACAGTGCATCACATTTCTAGTGACTTGAATCTTCAGCAAAGCCACCATGAGAACCCAATCTCACAAATTTCATATCATACACAACATTTTTTACAATTTGGAAAATCTGGAACTTATTCATACCTTCCATCGAAAAGTCGCGGATATCTATCTCTAAGAATCTGTTACAACCCACAATTATGGAATGACGAGCAAAATGGATGCAACTGCAAGATTCTTTTGTGTCCAGTGTTTTGGTTAGCTGGAACGCATTTTGTGATACATTCCACCGCAGCAACCTGAAAATATTATTTACACATATCAAATTGTTGATCACACCAAATGCAAGCTACTGAATACCAATAGTACAACCACAGAGATTCCCATTAACCAGGACATGGTTGAAGATTCAATTCCTGGGAACTGACATGGTGTCACTGGCTTTACCATTCCCATCATTGCAAAGGATCAAAATGCCTCCAAATGTGTGAAGCTACTTTTCAAGCAACACAATGTCACATCCCAGAAGACATGAATCTTCATAACTGTATTTATTACCGTTAAAATATTGGGAAAATTACAGTATTCTGAGATGTGCCACTCTGTAGCCTCACAGAAGTGTACTGATGTTTGGTACAAACCAGCTACCTCCATCATCAAGATGAAGGTGGCAGGTGCTGAAAAGAATGGCACAACATTCCATAGCAGAAGACATCATATTTATTGTTGCTACCAAGAAAAGCTAAATTCACACAACAGAAAACATTATTTAACAAAATATTGGGGACAGAAAAATATCCAGAGCATGCATCCCTGCTGAATAAGAAGTGGTATATTGAAAATTCAACTGTTCTTGGATGTGATACTGTGTCAGTGGGTGTGTTATTCCCAACATTTGAAAGGACCATAGTGTCTTCAAACAGTCAGGAACTACATTCACAGTGACAGTGTACCATCCTATTGGAACTGAATATTCAACAATATTGTTGCAGGACCTCAAAACTTGCAAGCAGTGCGCTGGTAGTCAACAGCCTGTAGAATCTACCCTGTATGCAGGTAAGACTACAAACTCACAAAATGTGTTTTTCAGTGGCAGCACAAAGGGTGGTACGTGCTAGATCTTCACCATCCTTGGTTGTGGTTGCACCAAACACAAGGCAGCAACCTGCACTGTAGGGTCCAGAAGCTGGTAACACAGGGTGTGCAGTGATGCTGGGCTTCACACATTCAGCTGCTTCTGCACTGATTCTCACCTGACGTAAGTCACATTGCATCAGGATCCGGTCCTCTCCTGAAAAAACGCAGCCACATAAACAGCACAAGTCTTCCCTCAAATACAGCACAATAAGTATTTCTGTACTTGTATTATCCGGTCCCTGGGTTAAGTGTGCAAACCTTTCTTTCTATGTATATGTTGGCAGGAAATCTTCCTCATCCTACACTGCCAGTAGGAGGGGTTAGGTTCCAAATATCCAAAAAAGCTATTATTATTTTTGGCTATGTTGGGAGGGGGTTTGTGCCAGTGTTGTGATGTAACGAATGATTTTATGTTTGGCAGTTGCCACAATGTAGATAAAATATGTCATGTTTTTCAGCTAAGTACTTCCTATTGACCTTGTTTGACAAGACACACAATTTTATTATAACCAACTACAAATTAAAGTATGCAATAATTCTCACTTTGTAGATATTTACAGTGACTGTAAATTGTGATAATCTAAAATGTTCAAGGCAATTAAATGACCAGCCACAATTTTTTGAAAAATTCAAATCACAATAATTATTACAAATTCTGGAAAGTCTACACTGTGTTTCAGAAGTGCTCATGTACCTGCTAATATAATCAGACAGTTGAGCAGAGGCAACATTGACATCTGGTGTATATGTGTCAAGTCCTGTATTCTAACAGGTTTTGCATTTGCCTCCTTCAAACGAAAAGAGAAAAGACCCTCTTCTGCTCCAAGCAACAAAATCTGTAACAAACAAAAATATATAAATTTGGGTTTAATAATACTTTATTTAACTTCAATCATGTAACTAGAATATCATATGTTAAACATTCAGCAGGGATTGTTTTTAAGCTTTCGCCGTGTTCTCAATGTAATTTGTTCCTTTTTGGGTAATTCCCTGGCATCTGAGTTCTAATTGCCGACGTTTCGGAACTAACTGTCGGTTCCATCTTCTTAGGCAAATGAATGAAGTATGTCAGTGGATGGATTGTGTGGGGTATTTATACCTGGTTGGGTTGGAGCGGGGAAGTGGCAGAGCCAATAGGAAGTAGTGTGCCTGTACAGGAACAAATTACATTCAACAGGGCTGACTGACAAGTATGGACAGGTAAAATTAACAGCAGTCACAACACAACATGTACATTCAGTTCTGCGGCATGTTTCGACCTACCAGTAGGTCATCCTCTGGATCATGTAAATTAAAAACATTATGGAAGCCAGCATAAAGGACAGGAATAAACACTGATCTTTCAAATTCAGTCATTGTTTTAAAATTCAAAAGATGTCACACATAAAAATTGGTATGTACTGTACATTAGATATACAGTATTCACGTGTTCAGATGTGTCCATGCCTACAAACAGCACACATCATTACACTGGTCCATTTGTCTTGAATACCTTAACTGTGAGGGTTATGATAATAGTATCTAATAACTATGCCATATGGTGTGTATAAAATCAGCTATAAGTATGTTGGATTCATGACACAACTCTTTCTAGTACTTCAACTTTACAGTCTTGTGTTTTGTATGAGTATTACATGACTTAATTTACATAACATATGTTGTTTAGAGTTGGTATTTACAACACATTGACATTTTATACATGAACATCACAGTACCAGGACAATAATAATGTTACCTCCATATCATAAACATCTAGTACCTGAAAATGGCTGCTCTTGACCAAAAACTGTAGATAATTTTAACGTGAAAATGCAATTGTGTCAATGATCAAAGCACATCAAATCATACCATCAGGATTCACCTTTCCAGTGTGCATCATGTGCAAGGTATTTCATAAACATAACTGTCCTATGGGGTGTAATGCTATTCCACTGGCTTGTGTAGTTGAGGGTCCAAGAAAAATGCATTTTCTTTGGACCACTAAATGCCTGAAGCTGAAGGCTCTACATTTTTCCAAATATTAGGAAACACTAACTCAGTGACACTGTGTCACATCCCTGAACACCACAGTGGAAACACCATCTCAGTGACACTGTGTCACTTCCCAGAACACCACCGTGGAAACACTAACTCAGTGAGACTGTGTCACTTCCCAGAACACCACCGTGGAAACACTAACTCAGTGACACTGTGTCACGTCCCAGAATACCACCATGGAAACACTAACTCAGTGACACAGCATCACATCCTGTAACACCACTGTGGAAACCTCAAATCTCACATAAAACTGTACCTCTGAACTAAGTTGTAGGCAACAATTAAGGTCCAGGCTGTCAGGCTGGTCAAGACAGAGCAAGCTGCTTCCCTGGTATCTTGCAGGTTGCCCACGGTCTACTTCCATTATATTGCTGTTGTGACCTTGAACAACAGCCTCCAGGGCAGACACCCAAGACTGTTTCTCTGAGAAACTGAGCGCCATGATAAGTAGGCTGCTACCTGGCCAGCAGGTAGTTCGTGGACTCACCTCAACCTGATGACACAAAAGCAAACATTGCTACACACTTCTGCTACATACAGCCGAGGTACACCTGAAAGAAAAGGAAACTTCCCTACAGAATGTACATACACACACACACACACAAACAAATATTTATATATACATGGTTGATGGTGCACGTCAGATACTAGGCCACAGGATAATATTGCCATACCTGTACTTGGAATGTATTTAAAATGAAATCAGACCTTAAAGAAGAATAAGTCCCAGAAGGAATAGAGATCACATGAAGAAATGGAGATTGACAAGCCGCATATTAAAATTCCAATATCAGTGCTGAATGATGGATTGCTAGTTGCTGTGTAGATGCAGAAACAAAATTATGAAAGTCTAGACACTTCAAAAGTTACTATCAACACTGTGAACACATCACAGAAGAAATGTTTGTGTACCTTATTTACCGGACCACAAGAAATACCCAGATTTTTGCAACAACACTTAAAAGAAAATCCTCCTAACTATAAGAAATGCACACAAACAAATTATATAAAAGGAAAATATGTCCTGCGCACTGGAAAATACAGTAATTTGTATTCTCACAATGGGGAACAGAAACAGTGAAAAGTAATGGCAACTGTATCTTATGATTAAGTACAGAGTGCAATGTTAAGTATACTGAACAATACACACCTTAAAAATAAAAGGAAGGTCAGACTTTGCAGTGTTCACAATGTCTGAGTAGGGCACAGAACTCAAGATGCTGGTCGTGCCCTCCAGGCGACATACAATGAACTTCTGTGACGGGGTCATCATTTCACTAGTAGGCTCATGGTCAAATATCTGCAGCTCACTGCCCTCCAGACGCAGATACTTACGCTCCCAACATGACTTGCCTCGTCTACAGAAACCAACACACGCAGTAAGTCCAGGTGACAAAAAACATGTGCAAACAGGAAGATACGAAATTTTCACGAATAAATGCATGTCAACAATATCAGACAGAATGGGCTAGTGTTACAGTGCAACTGCCAAATACTGAATAAATAAAATAAGAGAGGACAAAGAGACAGTGAAAGCCCAAGACCAGTAGAAACTCGATATTCACAAACAAATGAGGCAAATAAAATCATCACAAATACTGTAAACCATTTTCAATGTCAAATGCCTATTTGATTCCAAGACCGCAGCAAACAGCAATACTAAAAATATAAAAATAACATTAAAGAGTACAAAAAGCATGAGAGTTTCCTTGTTAATAAAACAGAAACAATTTTTGAAAGCAATACCTGCATTAAAAATTCAAAGGCAGAGCCATTCCTTCAAGCATGTAAGTAGTCAAGCTCATATAATGAAGGACATAGTGTGACTGAGCTGTGTGTGATCTGCATAACAGCAGTGGTGGAAGCCAATTTACCAGCCACGCAGTCTTATCATATAAACAAGTATAATTTCTGTCAGACACAACACTTCATTATTCTTACAAATACTATATTTCTAGATTAGCAACTGATCATCTTCAGGTGTTTCAATACAAAAATCATTACAAACAAGGTTAAAAACAAAAATAACCTGTAATTTTTTATTTTCAAATGTCCTATTTTATTTTGCTTTAAACTGTTTTTCCTTTCCACTATTCTGCAGGGGCTCTTTGTGAATGTGTGAACGACTTACCACAGGTTAAAATTTTGTTGTCAAATGCCAAGAATTCTTAGTGCCTTAGTAAGGCCAGCATATGCAGAATTTAAACCCTTTCACTGTACAGTACCTCACATAGGCAAATCCAGCTTATTTAACTTTGAGGAGGTGGCTTTAAATGCCCACTGTATATATTGACAGTCTGATTTTGTTGCTTAGTGTGGACATTTAACCCTTCAGCGTGCAGCATGACGAGCACTGCTCATCATGCTGCATGCTCTCACTCATTCGTCTATATCTTGACAATACAGGGAGCAAATGTAATTGGGCTGCTTGTGCTTGTTCATGAAGGAGCTGGCTCTCTTATAGTGTGGGAGACAGTTGCTAGAAATTATTTCTTCATTTTTTCTCTGCTCTCGAAGTTTGGGTTTTCTTTTTGCAGTCCCTAATTTCACAGACAGTTTTAAGTGTCCCTCTAACAGTGAAATGAAACAGGAAACGAATGTTATCACTATTCTCAAGTAACTGAGTTATGTAGCTTTGAAATGGTGTAGGACATCACCCTCATATATCAACAGACTGTTTGTTTCTTCATCGCTGTTTTCGGGTCTGGAGTTCGTTTGAAGCTGCAGTCTGTTGCAATGATGGCGTCAAGTAGGAAGTGTATGTTGGAGGATGAGATTGAACAAAGTTTGCTAGAGGAACTTAACAGCTTCTGATCAGAGTAGTTGTAGTGATGATGATGACTCAAGTGGGACTAATGATTTGACTGTAGTTGAGGTAATTGGTTCGGAATGTAGTGATAATGAAAGTGACGATGTGCAATGTGCTACTGCATCCAGTGCGCCTACTGCTTCGAGTGCTACATTTATGTGGGAGGACATGACGAATTACGTAGGGCAAAGCGAACAGTTTGTTGATAACTATGGGCCTCAAAATGAAGCCCAAAATGAAATTCATTGTGCTAAAGTGTTCAAAATGTTTTTTGATGACGAACTGGTGGAAATAATAGTGTGCGATACAAACACTTATGCAGTACAAAAAATACAAGCCAGAAGTTTCATTCCATTGCGTTCCAGAATGCGGGACTGGCAACCTGTCATTAAAGACGAAATGTATGTTGTGTTAGCACTTTTCATGCTGATGGGAATAATACAGAAGCCCACACTACGTTCATATTTTTCAAAAAATTATATTTTGGCGACTCAAATCTTTGGTTCTATTATTTCTATGAGATCGGTTTGAATTAATCTGCAATTTTATGCATTTCAACAACAATGATATATAGGAACATACCAGGGAACATCTAAACTTTTCAAAATCTGTCCAGTTCTGTCCCATCTCAACACAAAGTTTCAGAGTTTGTACTTACATGGGCAGACCATTGCAATAGATGAGTCACTAACACTATGGAGAGGAAGACTTTCTTTCAGACAGTATATTCCCCTAAAGTCTTCCAAATTTGGAATCAATTCATATGAACTATTTGAGTCCAGTTCGGGGTACTTTTGGTCCTTTATAATTTGTACTGGCAAAGACACTGTGTCCCAGACAGCATTCATTTCACGTGACACAAACAAAACAGCAACAATTGTGTTGTCACTTGCAGAGCCATTGTTGGAAAAGGGCCGCATGTTGTGGATGGACAATTTTTATAACTCGCCAGCTCTGGCTCAAAGGCTAAAGTCCTTGAAAACTGTGTTGGAACCCTGCGTCTTAGTAGGAAAGACGTTCCACAAAGAGTGAAAGAGAAGAAGCTAAAGAAAGGAGAATTGGTAGCTCAACATTCAGGGCCAGTGTCTGTTTTGAAATGGAAAGACAAAAAAGAAGTGACAATGATTTCAACTTACCATGGAGAGGAAACAAGAATGAAGCTAATGAAATGTAGACAGGAAAAGCAAAAGCCTGTATCAATTCTAGATTACAACGAAAACATGGGTGGAGTTGATCTAAAAGACCAACTCCTTCAACCCTATCTTTTGGAAAGAAAGAAAATAACAAATGTTACATAAAACTGTTTAGGAGATTACTCAATATTACAGTTCTAAATTGTATGGTAATATGTCGCGCAAATTCAGGACAGACCAGAATAGACCATTTTAAATTCACAGTAGAATTGATACAGGCACTACTTATTGAACATGGAAGTGAAAGTGTCAGGAAATTTCAAGGCCATCATTCAACAGACAAAAATGTGCCGCGACTTCTTGAAAGACATTTTCCAGAAAGAATAACACCGACAGAAAAAAAGGCCAGGCCAACAAAGAGGTGTGTAGTGTGCTACAAAAACAATAAAAGGAAGGAGACAGTGTTTTGGTGACCCGAATGTGAAGCAGCCCTATGTGTTGAAGAATGTTTCAAGACATTTCACACCAAGTTAAATTTTTAAGGTAAGATTTGTTTGGATATTCGAAAAGCTTAGACATTCCTAAATATTTTGCTTCAAGTTAAAGTTAAAGTTAAAGTTAAATCCAACCACTATTAACAAAACTACATTATTTTGAATAGACTCCTGCACAATTTAGCTCAAAATTGAAATACCCCATAGAAAAACCTTCCCACATCACAGTATTAACTGGGTTTTAAATGCCCCCATGCTGAAGGGTAAACTGCTAACAAGCAAACACACAGAGATCAGTATATGGTCTCTTTGGACGATAAACGTCCATACATGTTATCAAAAAGATGTGGCAATTTGTTACACTACATAATGAAACATACTTGGGAATCTTAACATAGCCTTCTGGTTTACAGGATTGAGATCTCAATTCAGCACTCTGACTGCTGACAGTCGAATCATTGTCCACTTGGCAGATCTTCCAGGACCGACTGAAGTGCCTTGCAAACCCTGAAGGTATGCCACATGTTGATGGCAGAACTAGAGAACACTGCAATGGTATTAACAACACAACTAATTAATATTACAAACTTGAGAGTAATCTGATGAGGTTAAAATTTAAATTTCTAAGAAATCTCTCTGTTATGGCTTTGCATCTGCACACATAAAATAATTCTACAGTATCTAAAACATGTTTTTTATATTAATGACTTAGCTACAGGGTGGATGGGCTGGTTTCTGATTTCCGGCCAGCAGGAGCATGGGATTTTTCTCTTTTCCAATATCTGCAGACTTGACCTGAGACCCAACCAGCCTCCTATTCCATAGGCACTGATGATTCTTCCCTCAGAGTGTGAAGTTGACCACTCACCTGTATGTATTATCAAGTTTAAATGGAGCTATACCTCTGTTCCCCCTCTATGTCTGCATGACATGTCCAGGAACAATTTGTTTAACTTCACTGACTGCCTTTACTATAAATATTTTTAAATTTTAGTTCTGATCCGTTCTTGACAATACAGACTACCACATTATGTAACAAGATTTCCAAGCATATGTAATGTTGAAACTTGTATAAAAAAACCCAGGCTCAAAATCACACATCTGGATCACATTGGTGAGACAGAAAACCAGTTTACACAAAATTTCAAAAATTATCCAGAGATTCTTCCAGGACATATTGACCCTTGAAGACAAGTGCGCCAAATGCACCATGATCCTCCAAAACATTTGGAACCAACCACCTGAGGCAGCATCAGATCCCAGGAGACCCGAATCCTCAGAATATTCATGTTGTACAAATGTGTTGATAAAATGTAATACTGGAACACCTCAATAAAATAACAACATTGGTCTATAAGGGCCACATGTTAATCTGAAGATTAAAACAAACTGACAAAAAATACTTTACTAACACTTCATGAACGCAAAAATTGTCACCAGGAATTGGTACAAAATGAGACAAATATTTCGTGTTTATGTACATTTACATGACTAAAAGACAAGTATTTCTTTGCAAGTTTTTAGGTTTTCACAGCAGTGTCAATGAAGGTCCCCATGTTTTGTATGTGACAATACATTGCTAATGAGTAGTTTGACCTTGAAAAAAGTAATGTATTGCCTTTACTCTCAAGCATAAAGCGGACCAAAACAATTCTTCTATATGTTCATCAGGCACTCATAACGACTAATAATTTTGTGGCACCAACTATGAAAAACTACCAGGACCTTTCACCATATAATGATTATGTAGAACCAAATTGTGCAATATGAAGATGTGAGAAGAAAGTGTTATGCTAGGGAAACATACATACAAGCAGGTACAAATTTAACTCAGCAAATAGTAAAATTACATGCCCTTACTGCGTTCTGCTTGGAAAAGAAGCTGTCTCACATACGAATTCACAAAATAGTCAGGTACATAGTGTACATTCTTTGACTCATTTCCAAAATGTCAATATATTTATGAATGTGGTTCAAATCATGTCTATTTCTTGACAAAAAATGTAGCAGCATTTACCTTAGGATGAGCAGTGATGTCACATTCCTGACAGATGAAAGCATAATGTCCAAAGTGAATACTATCAAGGCAGGCAGCACATTTGATAGCACGCACACACAGCTTCTGGTCAAACCTGTAAATAATGTGTCATGGTGACTCTCATTTCCATCAGCTTTCCTGCTAATTACGGCAACCATATAGGTGAACGTACCTGTGTGGAATGTTGTGATGCATGCGCTGAAGTGATGGTTGTCGAGCAAAACAGCCTGGTGTCTGGGATCCAGGTGACTTAACAAGGTGTGTCAGTGCCTTCTTCGACAGCGATGTGATCGGTGACACTGCAGTAACAGGAGATGTCCTGCCACTAACAGCATCGGCTGCATCAAGGATATGTCAACAGCAAGGTCTATTTAAGTATTCCAGTGAGAATCCATGACAGAGAACAAAAATTTTACAATTCATTTACCCCTTAACTGTCCTAGAATAAAGGGCTGAGAAAGGAAAGCTTCATAATTTGTACTCCTCACACAATATTCATGTGATCTAATCAAGGAAAATGAGATGAGTGAGACATGTGACATGCATGGGGGGAAGACAAATACATATGAGATTAAATGAATGAAAGCTGAAGGACAGAGACCAGTTGACAGATGTGGGCACAGATCAGGATTTAAAAAATAAAATTAATGGTTACGTATGGTGCAAGAAACTGCTATGTAAAGTCATACCTCCACTGTGTGATGGCCGTACTGTCACCGGCTCCACACAGGACCTGCTGCTTGTTTGCTGGTAACTGTGACTAGCAATGTGCCTGGTCTTCCTGGAAGGTGCAGCAACTACCAGTGCAGTAGGCTCCTTCTGCCGGTGACCAAACAACTTGTCTGTCAAAGTCTACGAAGAAAAAGTAATACTTCTCTTTGATATCTAACATGTAGAAAATTATGAGCTTGGCAGGAGCAAAGCCTGGTATATAAATTCAGTTATGGGGAAATGCAACTACAACACAGGACTGACAACTGTCAACTCACCTGCATAATGTTTGAGATTCTCACAATTTTGATGCTGAAGGTTCAACTGAAATGTGACACAATGTCAATGGGTAAGAAGTTTCTAATGTTTCAAAGAATCTTCATCTTCAGGGAAGGTACTATGATCCTCTGAAATATCAGAAACTACTTATGCCATGACATGTCATCACAAGTCAGAGGAGCTGAACCTTCTGTACAATGATGTATGGTTCAAATCACAATTTCCAAAACTATGAACATACTTGTACCCACACCAGTGGCCAGGCACATAAAAAGCTAGAAGCCACTTCAGTGTACAAGCTGCAAAACAGGACTTTACTGAAGAGTACTTGTTTTAGTGATTCCCACATTCATTATTCGCACAGATGCAGAATTTGCTACTCAACTGGATACATTCACTGAAGAGAAAGGCTGTTGGGGCACCAACAAAAAATACTTGTTGAACAAGGTTGAATAAGAATTGTGTGAAATTCTTAAGTAGGTGTAAAAATTTGGTATAAGAATTTAACGATATCAATATTCATGCATACCTTCTTTTTCTTGCTGGCATCTTCCATCCTATTTTGTAGGTAATCAATAAGTTTGGTTTGTTGTTGAATTGTTGCCTCACTCTTGGTCTCACGTTGCTTATAGAATGCTTGCAGCTCTGTCAGTGTAGCTTCCAGGTCAGAATATCTGTGATATATCAGATATATTACACGGGGAAAACATTGGCATTATAAATAAAATAATCAAACTGAAAAGGAAGACAACAAAAAGAAACCCTCAAGGCACATCATGACAAAACAACTCCCAACTGATATTTGAAACATAATGCTTACCGTCATGTTGGAATCAGTTCTTCTAAAATTTGAGCAGTACCTAGTAATATATACCTTTTCGAATTTTGAGTAGCAACTTAAACCCCAACAGAATCAGACACCCACCAAAGGTTGAACTCTATGTGCTGAATGTGTCCGATATCAAAGACATTTAACAAGTAAAACTGTGGAAGTCTGTAAGTACATTGCCTTGCTCACCTTTAATGAGTTAATCCTTGTTCAACAGTATTTCTTAAACTTGTATGCCTCTATATTAGTCCCTAATATTGAGTACCTACTCTTTGTTTTAAGCTCAATGACTTTGTTTCTAAGATATTCCTGTTCTTTTACTTACTTACTTACTTACTCCATGGAGCAGAGTCTTTCTTGAGAAGCTAACTGGTTCTGCAGCTAGTCAAGAAATTCCCAGTACTTTATGGAACCCAAAAGTTCATCACCGTATTCATAAGTGCCCGCCATCTGTCCCTATCCTGAGCCAACTCCATCCAGTCTCCACCCCCTCCCACTTCCCGAAGATCCATCCTAATATTATCCTCCCATCTACGTCTGAGTCTCCCCAATGGTCTCTTTCCCTCAGGTTTCCCCTCTAGAACCCTGTGTACACCTCTCCCCTCCTCCATACGCGCCACATACCCCGCCCATCTCAATCTTCTCGATTTTACCACCCGCACAATATTAGGTAAGCAGTAAAGATCCCTAAGCTCCTCATTATGTAATTTTCTCCATTCCCCTGTTACCTCGTCCCTTTTAGGCCCAAATACTCTCCTCAACACCCTGTTCTCAAACACCCTCAGCCTACGTTCCTCCCTCAATATCAGCGACCAAGTTTCACACCCATACAGGGCACAATAACCACTACGTTTCCAAGACCTAATACGATAACTCTGCTATGTTAGTGGGTCCCTGTCACCATGGCATGGCGCGTCCTTAGGTTGCGGATAGAGGAACGGCCTCCGATAAGGAGGGTAGCTGCGAATAAATTGAATAAGCAGTCGCGGACAGCCGACGAGTGGTAGTCCTCCAGCTTGGGGGTTGGGCGAGGTGCTAACAACCCCTCCCTGTAAAAATTAATGTTCAGAAACACTCACAGGCTTGTGATTGCGGTAATGAACCTTCGGGTTCCGTGAAATGCGGGGAATTCCTTGACTAGCTGCAAACCAGTTAGCTTCTCAAGAAGGACTCTGCACCATGGTGTAAGTAAGTAAGTAAGTAATACGATAACTCTGTCTACACAGATCGACCGACAGAAGTATATAGATTTATTTAATATCTGACAGCGAAAGACCACTTAACTCACACAGGAACTTCCCGACATTATGGCGTCAAGATTAGCAGTTCCATTGTCATTAAAAAATATCGTGTTCAACGCTATAGGTATTTGATAAAGGATCCTTAAACAATTAAGGAACCAAAACAAAATCTAGCGCCGGACTCCAGGTCTGAATACGAAGGTTCCTTCGTGTGTATTGTTCAAAGAAACCCACGTGTTTTCTGAATAGCAATTACAAAACAGCCAGTTGTTTGGCTGTCAAGGTGGGTAGTTATACTAAATGGTGGTGGACATACGAACCACATTCCAACTTTCAAGTGCTATCAATCATGATTCCAATAGTCAATGCCACTGCAGGGTTTCTGGAGGTGGGAGATGTATTGGCATATTGTTCAGCACAGATCGTGATACGCTACGTTGTATCCACCCACACTTGTTTCATTACTCTTTTTTAGCCTACATTAAGGGTCTAAATGAACTTCAACCCAGCACCATTCTGAAGTAATTTAAGTTATTTCATAAAAAGTTTATAAGCCCATTATGCCACAAGAAACTACCAGAAGTGTCTACGTTTAATTTATTTACTAAGTCGCTGTGCCAGGGGCTGGAATTCCGAAGAATCTTGGTTCGATTCCTGACACGAATAAAAGATGTATCTCTTCTCCAAAATGTACAAAGCGGCCCTGAGGCCCATCCAAACTCTTATTAATGGGGAGCAGAATCAAGACCCAGGAGTAAAGCGGCCAGTACCTGAACTTGGCCATCCTTCTCCTTAATTCTATATTGGACTTACTGTGGACAGGTAGGGCTTCTTCAGTCAGTTCTGTAGCTCCTTCGAGCTTCGTGAGCTAATGAGAATGAGAAGCATTGGTTTAAAGTAGGGTAAGAGAATTCTGTCTGTATTGCAGATTTCAAGGACATTAGCAGGTGTGTGCATTAGTATACAAACTAGAAGTTTCGGAACCCAATTACTGTCACTAACAAAGAAATTATCCTGAACACCGCTCAGAACAGCAGTGGCAAAAACAACACATTTTGTAGTGACATGCCAATGAACATGATAACATAGTTTTTAAAACAGCAACGTTCTGGCCAGATGTTACTAAAACAGAATATGGCAGCAATGTTTGAAGTCTGATAATCCATATACTTGCTACGAATGTGAATTATATTTTCAAACAATTAACTGGAGATGGCTGACTCACTACATTACAATACATATTTTACATTCAGATGCTGGATGAATACCAGATATTATCAAACAAGGACAACCTATTCTATAGCTGTGTCATTTGAAAGCCTGTTTCACACCCACGTGTCTTCTCTGGAGTTCGCCAAAGTATCTCTCCCGCTCTGGGAACCAGCTGTAGGCACGGTATTACTTTCGGAAGATGTATTTTTCCTAAGTCCTTCTAGGAAATTCAATGACCATTGCTTAAAATTTAAGAACACCACCTCTTTTACAAAGTTTTCTCTTCATTGTTTACAATCACCTCATATTACATAGCATGGAAAACATATGCTCAAAGTTTCCGTACTTTTAACCATAGGGTATCATCAGATAACCAAACCAGTAGTAATTCTGACGCATAAAATGGACATTTTGCTTAGCGCCAGGCATTGAGAAGTAACCACTGACTGTCAAGCTATTTCTGATCAAAAGAACCTTAAACAGATCGGTATTTTTATTAGGAGATCCGTGTCCTATCTGGCAAAGTGTAGTACAAATAATAGTTTACAAATCTGCCATTATTACTTCTAAACAAAATATTTTAAAAATTAACGCCTTTGCATAAGATTAAAAATATATGTGTTCGGGCAGTTAGACGTACTACGAATTTACAGCTAAACTTCATGCTTGTGGGTCGTCCATTATCCAATATTAATTACAAAATGCACATTAAACGCTTTCACTAACAGGCAGGCTGTTTGTTAATTTACGCAATTCCTTGTTATGACGTAATTTTAATCTTACTTT
>Ga0123355_10005595_pt1 | contig 18433 bp, 11 predicted proteins | sample TergutEmb28metaG_3_FD_89872 | JGI IMG/M metagenome (GOLD analysis project Ga0123355, IMG submission 89872) | Embiratermes neotenicus P1 segment gut microbial communities from Petit-Saut dam, French Guiana - Emb289 P1 | ecosystem: Host-associated > Arthropoda: Insects > Digestive system > Gut ... | reverse complement strand
TTATTAATCTTACAAGTTTCCTAGGGATACCAAACTCAATGAAAATCTTATATAAGACCTCCCTCCTAACTGAATCATAAGCTTTCTTGAAGTCTATAAAGAGCTGATGAACTTTTTCATTGTATTCCCATTTTTTCTTAAGTATTTGGCGAATGCAGAATATATGATTAATAGTCGAACTTTTGCGTCGAAAGCCACATTGATAATCCCCGATAATTTCCTTCGCATTTGGAATTAACCTTGAGAGCAGGATGTTGGATAAAATTTTGTTAAGTGGTTGGCAAAAGTGATATGCCCCTACAATTATTACAATCTGTTTTATCCCCCTTCTTATGAATAGGTACTATGATCGACTCCTTCCATTCTTTAGGCAATTTCTCCTTCTTCCAAATAGAAGTAATGAGTTTATGAATCTCCAAGCAAATTGTTCTACACCCTGCTTTAATCAGTTCTGCCGGTATTTGATCAATACCTGGCAATTTGTGACTTTTTAGCTTGTCGATAGCCAGCTCAACCTCAGAGACATTTGGCTCAGGTACTAGTGGCTCTGCTGTGTGTATTTCTGCCTGCACAACATCCTTAAACCCATGCACACTGAATAGCTGGGAGAAATATTTCCTCCACCTAGCCACAATGCTGTGGAATTCTGCCACCAAATCACCTTTCTCATCCTTCACTATATTACATCTAGGCTGGTACTCCTTCTTAAAGTCATTGATGCCCCTATACAAGTCCCTAATATTTTTTATCTTACTGTTAGTATCAAGTTCCTCAATTTTAGCTCTCAGGTGTGCATTCTTTTTTTTTCCTGAAATCTCTGCTAACTTCACGTCTTACATTGTTCAGATTATCTACATTTCTTTGGCTTGGATCCTGTATCCACTGCATTTTAGCCCGCTTTCTTTGTTCCAAAAAACCTAAACATTCTTCATCAAACCAGGGTTTATTCTACTTCCATTCGTGCAGACCCATACTCTTTTTCGCTGAGGTTTGGTTATTCTCTTTATGTTCTCCCAAGTCCTATTTACTTCCTCGTCATCGTCCAAGTTCTCCAAAGCTGCAAACCTATTTGTAATCTCAATCTGATACTGTTCCCTAACCTCTGGCTCATTACTCTTCCTCAAGTTAAATCTTTGCCTGTCAAACCTCTGTACGACTTGTTTACCCACTGCTAATCTTTTCCTAACCTTTCCAACACTCTAGTGTTACATTACACAATATTATTTTAAGACATGTTTTAAATTTTGTACAATATGTTAAAACCCAAAAAAGCAGGCACTGGCGATCCCAAACTAATCCAAAATGGGATCAAGATCTGGCAGTTGCGTACCATTGTTTTAAATTACGGCCAGTTTCGTAAAATAAATACGAAACATGTCATGATAATATTCTTCCAAATTTAACAGAGTCTCATACGAGTCACTACTGGTTTCTGAAATCTGTGAGATAAATTCAGGAACGCTATGGAGTGAAATAACGAATGAACCGAGTTTAAATCCATCTGTGATTTGTGCGGCATACAGCGTAGTTGGGAAAAGAGAAGGTTCGGGGTTAGAAGTGAAAAGATAAATACAGGCTTATATCAACAACAGAGATTATTCATCCTCTAATGTGGCTGGAGGATTTTATGAAAGAAAAAGACAAGCGTTTGTTCCACCCTTTTCCGGAATTCGAATGTGGAAACCTCGGTAAATACAGACTGCTCCCCGAGTAACATTGGACCACAATATTCCGACAAAATAATCCAGGCATATCTCTTGAAATAATATTTGCATTATGCACGTCCTACACAAACATCTGAAGAAACTTCGTATATTTGTAAATATCAGTATGGCAACCGTGAGAAGTTAGGAATACTAGTTTTAGCAGTCACGTGGGGTGCAAATTTGTTCTCATAGATTTACCACCTTTCGTATTCTTCGCCTAGTCATTCAGGAAGAGATAATTTCGGCGTCGAATATAATTGGGAAAAAATACTTAAGAAGCTGGACATGATTTGGATTGGATTGAAACGGCATATGATGGAATAGAGTGGGGAAGTTTCGCGAAAATACTTCCATGAAAGCAAACGACTTCTTGGCCAGGTTTTGCAATGCTTAGGAAGACCTCGCATTATGTAGAAGGCTTGTCAGTAGGTTATAATAAAAACTGTAGTTCAGTGACTTCTGTTAAAGGCACAAATAACACAACAGCCACCGTACACAAACACATAGGTTTGTCTGATGAACCGCTGTAGACAAGCATCAGTATCTGCTGTGACGACAGACGGCATTCTGTACAAACCTACATAATCCGTGTAACACACTGGTGTGTGTTACACAGACAAATACGACGACAGCGCGAGGCTTGCCAGCTAAAACCGACACTAGGCTGAATTCAATCTTAGTTGACCGGTACGTCTTTTGTCTTCACGCGACGGCCCGTTTAAACGACACATCACTTTAGGTCTGGCTCACCTGTAACACAGGTCGCGCGTCCGGTCACAAGCAGCGATGGGTCAGATCCCCATTCAGCGTGACCTAGCAACCAAAATCACTACAGTGATTGCCTTGAACAAATTCTGAACTAGCCCGATGGCAAACGGTTATCAATATTCCACCTGCCAATATGACATAGTCATTAGAGAAACTATACAGAATTTTTATAATTATTGTTTGATTGCTTTTTCTTTACTTTTGTGCTTTCGGCCGTTTGCTGTTTCCACTAATTACAGGGTGTCAACTGTCCGTGACAAGTACACGGCAGACTATATGAAAATAAACAGTACATGTGCTGAAGAACTGAGCCAAAAAAGACTTAAGGAAACATAAGGATAATTCCATGTATCATTGTAATTCAGCATTAGTTAGCACAGAATGGTCAGCTTCACGCTCCCGTCACTATGTCCCCGGAGTAAGAGCACCCAGTACACATCGAGTGGGCGGGACAACAGGTGTGATATGGGAGATGTCTTTGAGCCTACCGGGGATCTAATTCCTGTCGTCAACATTGCAGTCACTCTCCTGGTTAAACTACGCGCGCGCGTGCAACGTATTTTGCCGGTACACGCTCAAGACTGAAGTATCCCCGGCAAGGATGCTCAGATTCTTCTCTTTGGCATCCATCGTGATCTCTTCCAGTCCCCTGTCTTTCCCCGGCAGCAAAGCGTTGCAATGTGGGTAGCTGTATCACCACCTGCCCTGCTGTTTGCCTTCGACGAGCCTCACTTGTCTCCAAATTCGTCTCAGCCGGATCTCCGGAATGAAAAGCAAACCGAAATCAAACATTTTTGGAACAAGAAACTATGATTAACGTATTTGTTAGTTGTTCAACACCCATGACAGGCAGTGCGTGGAGGTCGGACGCGACAGACAGACTGGTAGTCGCCTCTTCCTACCTGCCGCATCGCCTTGCACCCTGTTTGCCATCACCCTAATCCACTCCTAAACTCGGTGTCCACTACACCGGGATTCAAACCCAGCAGACACGCTCCGGTCGCGTGGAGCAAGGGCGGAGCAACCGACGGCACGCGACCCGACCTTCATCTGCCCCCCCCCCCCCCCCTTCCCCCCACCTCTGCAACATACACAAACTCTTTCACTCGCAGGTAGAAGCACCAGCAGCGCAGCAGCGGCGGCAGCCACCATCTGGACCATTGTGCCATCGGACAGGCCATCCGCGTCCTTTCACGCGTTGCGTTCCACTACATTGAGTACGATGCAACAGTACCAAATGTTCGTCACCGCTGCTACAAAACTCCACTGTTCATGAGTTTACTAGTCCATTATAATCCCATCTGATTCACAGACTGGTCTAATGTGTCGGAGTATAGGTTTTATATTACGTGGGCGTGTAGGTATGGAAAGAAATACTCTGTTGCTGCTGGATGAATCTGAATAAAATCTCGTGCAAGGGATCTACAGTAAAATTAATGGTCTAACAGCTTATTTTGTTTCAATCATTAATAAGTCATTTATCGATAACTTGTTTGTCTGTAGCATAACTGTGCAGGAAAACACGTGTGAAAACGCGTGAAGAATACATGTGTCAACCAATGACTGAAGGGAATGCATATAGGCTTACCGCGAATATATCAGTAAAAACAGCCACTCTTAGGGTTGATAGTGCAAACCACATATCTCCTGAATGTTAGCAGAGAATAAACCGCTCAACCATGACATTAAGCAAAGCTGATTTTAGACCACACCGGTCATTCAGTGTTGCCAGCAATACACTCTTCCATCTACAAGACTGCCTGCACCGAAGCATTTACATCGTGCAATACCACGATTGCACGCACAACAGTCTTCCTGAAGATGAACCCTCGGGTTCGAAACATGTAGAAGGGAACATAAAAATTAAAATATTCGTTTACAAAAAGTGCATTTTGTTGGTTTATATTGTATAATTATATTACAATGCATGGTAAAAAAACATAAAATTCCTTCACAATCTGTTCAGCTTCTGAACTGCTTGCTGTCTCCAATATTTTCCAACGATGAGTTGCACATATAAATAGTACCGGCACTTAGAATACGTGAGTGCCTGTGCGTTTATGTGTATGTATTTGTGTGCGCGTGTGGGTGTGTGTGGGTGTCCTGATAGCGGCCATTTGTGGCCCAGTTCTCCATTTTCAGCCCTTGTTACATCATCTATGCCTAGATTTAGCAGATGGTGTCATACAATCAGGTGTACCACTGTGTTTATATGACTGCTCTGTACAAGGACTTATCGCCCCACTCATGTGGGCTCATAATTTCCATATTTTAATGTCTGTAACTTAAACAGGTAAATGTAATAAATTTGCCTAGCGGGATATTATCTTGCAGACAAATCGCATTACTATTCACTTGGGCCATTTACCGTGAAGCAGACTGTGCGGCTCTTGCCGCTATTCAAATTTGTCATGAGTTTGGTTCCATGCGTTTTAGTTTCATATATTGCAAGCGATGTCCACTTTTCAACCTACTTATAATTTTTTAAGTGGGTGTTGGAAATATTACCATTCAGCTGCACATACACGTCACCTATAACAAATATGTTCTTCATTGTTCGTCGAATTTCGCTGTACAGCACGAGTTCAGCAAGCCGACGGGAAGTGACTAGAGACAGTTCTCAATTAAAATAACTTCCCTACATGACCATAATTTGATGCTAACCTGTCTTCAAAATATCTGGAAAAATCAGCGGATGACACAAGGCCATGTAATCACCAAAACTGATGACGTTAAGAAAAATGTTGTTCGAAGCATGGGAATGCTTAATACGTTCTTTGTTCTTGCGTGGCGTTCTGGTGTGAAGCCGGCTCAGAGTGCGATGTCCACTGACGGAGCAAGAAATCTAGCACTGCCGCGGGGCCCGTATAACCTTCATGGTCCGCTCGCAGTGGAGGGACGACAAACTGGGGCACTCACCGCCTCCCCAATCACGAGTTTCGTTTCCTGTGAGGTTCGCGTACAGTCTCGTTGTACAATCTGTGCGCCTTCGACGTGTATGTACGATCTGTTTCAGGTTGGGACCGAGCTGTGGTAAAGCACTTAAGATAAAATGTCCGCTGAACTTATGCCACGCTGTAATTATAAGCATCCTACCAGCAACTCGTTATCGAGGCCAATGATCGCCAACTTAACTATGTTCACAGTACAGAATCTTGCTTCAGCGGCTGGTCAAGAAATGCCACGTTTTATGCAACCCGGTTACTTATCACTACGCCTGTTTAAACTTTTTTTAATAAAATCTTATCACTTGGAGCTTGTTCCGATTCAGGAACTTCCGGCTTTAAAGCCTGTTTCTCTAAGATCAATTTTACCGTAAGTTTGCCATCTACTGTAGCATGTCTCACCTAGTCACTTTCCATGACGTTTCTAAAACAACATTTTGTAGGAATGTTTAATGTACCCCATACTTAGGTTTACGTGGTTCATTCCGTTCTGTTATGAACACAAAACTAAAACATTGACATACGTACTGTGTGGTTTTTATACACCTGTTCTTGTTATTAATGTCTTCCCATTAACAGATCTTCCAAGTGGTATTTTCCATGCCATTTTCCAACCAAATGTTCAAGTTTGAGTATTACGCTCTCAGGGCAGTGACGTCATATTACGTGACTTTCTAAGCAAACGTCATTAAATCCGATAAGTCGTAAAAACTCAGACTATAAAGGTGCTTCTCCTTTCGGACACAACTCTTAGCGCGTGTGTAGAGGGATTACGTCTGGAATCAATGTGAAAGTTCTCACAGGCTCCACACAAAGGCAGGAAGTGGATCCGCGCTGAGAGGGCAGGATATGATCTCAGAGGACACAGACCTCCAGATCTACACTTTCTTGCTGTGCCCCTGTTATGGATAAGACCAGGGTGGTGGAGAGTTGTCTTCAACCGTGAGACCCTCTCTCATCCTCTTGTTCTTGTATATTAACAACATCATGATTTTATCACTTGCAGACGTTACATTATTCAAAGACGCACGGTTATACAGGAAGGACTGAAGAATATCGCGACAGCCTCAACAGAAATTCTACCTACAGATATTTGTCTTCAGCCATAATATTGTCACGCGACTGTCATATGTATATGGCAAAAGAAAGCTAAACCAGGTAAACAACACTATCATCGGGGTGTCAGCAAACCGCACAACTTGCGTACAGATTTCAAGAAAAATCGAATTAAAACCATCTTCACTCAGACACAACTCAACTGCGAAAGACGCGGAGGAGGGGTAATGGTGGAGATACGAAGTACAAATACATTAAATTCTCGTATAAAGCGTATTTATTTGTTCCATAAACAAAGTGAAGTTGCTAATTTATTTATTGGCTGCCCCCAGAGCAACGATGCAGTAACAATGGAGGACATTATCGACCATCTGAACTGATTAACGTTCCATTCATCCGAGAGAGTGCACCAGAGGCACGTTTACAACATTTTGCCCATAAGCAACCCCGACGACTCATTGCGAAGAATTTTAAAACGCCGACTTGGAAAGCAATATACGCCGCTGTGTACTATCAGCTTTAGGTTTCTGTAACATTATACACATTTGGTTTCATTATTTTTATTTTCCTCTAAAATATGTTTCGTGCGTAAACTCTACTTATTTTATGTATCCGAAACATTCAGAATTTAATTTCGCCACGAAAACGCCAGTGTGGACACTAATAGTTTATCAGTTAAATTATGGCGAGGCAAACCTAGTCAGGACCTAAAAGCAGCCATCAAGCGACAATGTGGTCTGAACTTTCCCAGGCTTCTGAATGTCCGAGTGATAATGTTTGCCAGTATGCCCATTGATACGAGTAGAAACAAACATGATGAAGCCCTGCTCCGCCCGGGGCCGCATGTGACCTTCAAGTGCGCTGAGATCGACAAACTGGAACAGCGCGACAAGTGTGCAACGATCTTTTGAGCGGTTAGTCTGTAGCGTCTTGTGGGTTTATCGTTAATTTACAGGCAGCTTCTACGGAAGTTTCACTGTATGGTTCGTTCCCCATTTAACGTCAGCTTTCTATAAAGTTTCTATGTGTTTGTCGCTAATGTAAGATCAGTTTCGTGGGAAGGTTTCTCTGTTGTTATTCTCCCATTTAAAGCAGTTTCTACGACAGCTCTCTGTCAGAGCTCATATCTAATTTCATGGAGACTTCAGGTTTTTTCCACTTTTCTTCCCAATTCCGAACCGGTTCGTTTATGAGTCATGATGATGCCGTGGCTGCAAGGGACTTCTATGAATACAAACTTGTCAGGTGTCACGAAAACCGTTCCGAGCGACTGAACAAGCGACTTCTAACATGAATTCTTGTGATTCAGTTCAGGAAATTGTTGTTATTTGTCCAAAAGTTATCTCCTCCCTCAAATATGAATAAATATTTCCTTCTTTTATGTCGTTCAGATTTATTGAAGAAGGTAAAGAAGAAAGTTATATAGTGTCGAATGTCAAGATGATTGTTAATACTGAAATGTAAATTGTGCGAAAGGAATTGGTCGTGGCCTAACACAGGGCAATAACCCGACATCTGCGGTGTGACATGAAAAGGAACACAAAATAATTTCGTGTCCCGGTTGAAATTCTTACCAGAAACCTTCCGTACACAGTTTTCAAAGAACAAAATGTAATAATTTAAATGACCGCTAAGAAAGGCATAAGCCTAAATTAGATAAATTATTGTATTTGGAAATTATCGAATCATATGAAGGTGGAGTACAAAATTTCTTCCCTTTTCAATTAAATATCACAGAACATAATGGTTTGGCCATGTGGTTAAAACAGGAAACGAAGAAGTAAAAAATTCTGGAAGATACGCCGCTGGGGATATAACGACTTTAGATGGAAATATGGTGCTTAAGTAAACTTGAAGAAATAGTTTCAGAATTGGGACCAATGAGAGGTTTTGCTTTTGCAAAAAGGAACCGTAATAAATAAAGACCTAGAGATTTTCTGTTTTTAATGTTACGGAATATAAAATTAAAGCGAATTCTAGGAAAACACGTTCCGAAGGTATGAAGAGAAGTGAGCTGGTTAAAAGCTTTATCCAGTAGATATTCTGAGGAACACGTCGATAAGCCTCTTGTTCGAAAAGCAGGTACTTTTTTGAATAACTATGGAGTTTACAAGAAGGATCTTACACCGCGTCATCACATTCCACTTTGAGTCTCCTAGTCAAACTTCTATTATCTACCGGACTTAATAGGAGAGTGGAGAAAATTACCTAAAGATGAGCTTCATGAACTGTATTGCACATCAAGTATTATTAGGCCTATCAACTGAAACTGATGAAACGGGCGGGGCATCTGGCTTTATGACGGAGTGAAGAAACTCATACAGAACGTCGGTGGGGAAACATGAAAGACAGACACTACTTGAAGACCTGGGCGTAAATTTGACTGTGATACTAAAATGGATCTTTAAGAACTACGATGGAATAGCGTGAACTGGATTCATCTGGCTCGGGATAAGGACAGGTAGCGGGCTGTTGTGAACACGGTAATGAAAATTCAGGTTCCATAAAACGCAGACAATTTCTTGACGAGCTGGGGAACTGTTAGTTTTCAAGAATGACTGTATTTCATTGTGTTAATGAGGAAGACAGTTACCCACGCCACGTACACAAAGTGTGCCAAGAAATTTGGTTTCTGTGTAGGCCGTAGTCCCAGCCTAGGCAATGACACAGACGTCTGGAAACCGACCAGCTGGAACAATGAAAGGGAGAATAAGTAAATGGACTGTGACAATGCGGCTTGTATTGGATGTGGATGGGCTCTGGTATAACAGTAGTGAACCTCTTGATTCTGTTGTACGATCACAGACCTGTTAGAGAGTCGGTTCGTCCGTAAGTAACAGGTAAAGCAGTCAGCTGTCTGTCGTTTTGTTGTCTATACAGTAATTTAGTTAGCTGAGCGAACACGTGATTGTTCAAATGGTTAGTTAAAAAGTAGTAATAACTTGGCTAGTTAGCTGGCTGCTTATTTCAGTGGCTACATAACATCTTGATACACTTATTAGTCGTGTTCACAAAATTGCTAAAAGCGACAATTAGCTTCGCCATGTCTACTGCCCGTCTATCCGTCCATCCGCATGGAACAACTCAGCTCCCACTAAATGGATTTTCATTAAATTTGACATTTGAGTATTCTTCGATACTGTGTAAACAAAAAATTCAAGTTTAATCGAAACTTGACAAGAATAACGGGCACTTTACATGAAGACCGATACAAATTTATGATAGCATCTCGATGGGTTCTTCTTATAAAGAGAGATGTTTCAGACACGTTTGCAGAGAAAATCAAAACACGCGTTTTACGTTCAAAGATTACTTTCAGAAAATCCTGCCTTTATGAGATAATGTGGAAATATACTATAGAGCCGGACAGACCACAGATCACAAACAATACGGCGCATGCACATTTCATGCTGGATAACTAAGACAAGAATATATGCACTAATAATATTTAATAAGCATTAATTTTCCACGGCAACAATGGTTACGCGAACACGCCTTAATATTACGTTATACCTACACCCTCTGTCTTGTCAATTCATTTCAACAGTTGTTTAATTAGTCAGTTCATTAGCAATGAAGGCGGTCGTATGTTTGGTTCGGATGGTTGGTCGATCGGTTCAGCTGCCGGTCAACACTGACTGCAGCAGCAGAAGGCTAACAACTTCCTCCCTAAGATTCGAATTGCTTTTCTTTTTGTAGGCCGGATGTGTTTCTGTGCTGGTGCCGGGGGCTACAAGGACAGGTGCGAGAATCCATTGAGGAAACACAAAACCACAACATGGCCGCCACACAGCAGCTAATGTAAGAAGTTGAACACAGAACTACTGCACAAAGAATATACCTAAACGACTAAGCACATACATAGAATATTTAATTAACCAAACTAAGAAGTGGATGCAAAGCACAGAACCTTCCTTCAGCAGCTGACACGTATTCAACCGAAAAGAAACTGAATTTGTTTGAGAAGGAACAATGAACAAAGCTCGTCCTCATAAAACTAATTGTTCCTGGACCTCGCTCTAATTTAAAAAAAATTAAGTTCACATTCCCCTCCCCCAGAAATGCTTCGACCTGATTCGGGTTCATGGCCTCCCTTTACGGGGCTTCGCTATCACACTTACTGGACAAACCACATTCGGCAGAACTCCTCTGGACGAATTAACAGCCCGACGCGGTGACAACACACAAAACACTATACTCACAAGAGACAGACATCCATGCCCCTGGCGGGACTCGAACCCACATTCCTAGCAAGCCATGGGTCGCAGACTCACACCTTAGACCGTGGCCACTGGGATCGGCAAGTTCACATTATTTTTTAATAACAACAGCAGCATGTATAACCATTAAAGTTCTTTTCCACACCTTCCTAAATCACTTCAAATTACAACATCGAAACTACCAATTTTTACATTTTATATATCTTTTACTACGATAAGTCATTTCAACACTATTATTCGTTTCAAAATATCACCTTAGCAAAATGATGCGTACTATACTTTTATCCCATATGAAAGTCATTCACCTCGAAAAAAATGTTTCTCATACTGAAATAGTACTGTCAACCTTGCATTAAAAATATTTTTTAACTCATGTACTCAGCAGTTTCGTACGGCCACACAGAGAAAAACGCCACTTTTGCCCAGGACAGACACTGTGAGAGATCCAACTTCCAGTATTACAAAATATGCCTGTATAGGACCATAAAACACTGAGAATTTGCTGGGTGTAGCCTACCCTTTAGAAAGAAACACAGTTCACTGATATATAGAAACCCTGAAATCTACCAATTAAATGATGAGTGAATACTGTGAGTGCAGAAATAGGCACACAAGCACGCACAGAGACCACGGCAAGAATCACACACGGATGAGTTCAATATTCAGAGGTAGGGGTGAATCATGTGCATTACCGTGCTTTGGTGCTAGCAATGTTAATGTACCATTTACATCTACCATGGACAGGCTGAGCGAATTTCATCTCGCGAAAGGTACCGTTAAATTTTGTTGTATTATTCACAATGATTGCACTATTTCGTTACGCCCTTCAAGCACAGTTTATAAACACGCTCTCCTTTGATATCCCATTAACTACCCCATTCCATGACGCAAGACCTTCCTTGAAAATTTCACAGTTAAATCTTCAACTCTTTTGGAATGTTGCGCCGTGTCGATTGGTGAATGTTTACCATTTGTTGGCCCCATCTTTGAGTTTGAAGTGACTGGTGACTTAAATTTTCATTAGCGCCACTTTTTAGAACCACGCATCTCACACTAGGCAAGTTTTTAAATTATCAATAATGAATCCTCTATATTTATAAAAATGGGGTGTTCACTGCAATTAGCAGGAAACCCCACCATTTAAATAACTTCTAAGTTAGTTTAGTACACAACAGCATCTCCATATTTCCATAAGAACAATTTCCACCTTATCTGTCCTCCCAAAAATAAAATGCCTAAGTTCCTTCGCGCTGCGTAGGTGTTGTGTTTCGCCATTTCAAAGTTTGAAACAGAATATGAAGTATATCTGACGGTTTGTCAGTTTCAAATAATGTACCAGTTGAGCCAGGCACGTGGCAGTTGGTCACATGCCTCACATTTTGAATTTGTATTCATCACTCAGTACTTTTCGGGTGATAAAGCAAGAAGAATAAGACTGGCGGGACAGTGAGAAGAGGTGCACGTGGGGTTTGGGTGGGGGAAACACGAGCGAGCGAGAGAGACCACTTGGAAGGCTCGGGCTTAGATGGAAGGATAATATCGAAATTTACCTTAGATAAGTGAGATGGAGGCATGGACTGGGTTCATCTGGCTTTTGAAAGGGTCAGTTGGCGGGCTTTTTTAAGTGCGATATTGAACCTTGGGGTTCCATGAAATTTGTGGGTTTTCTTGACTAGCTAGTTATCTGTCAGCTTTTCAAGAAGGGCTGTGCTCCATGAAGATATTTATGTAACATTTGGTAAAGTGACACTATAAACAAATCTGCACATTACATACACAAACACAGATGCAGTTGACCTCGTCCAAACCACGAAGGCTTATAGGGGGAGTGGATGTATTGCTCCGTCCATTCTTAAATTCGGCACTAGATCGATGTGAGTGGTCAAATTCACAGTCCCGGCCGCTTTATACCCGAGAAGGACCATGGTGCCCATTCAATGGGATGCTGAGTGGGCCTCAGAGCCAGTGTGAACGGTTTTGGGCAAGAGATAACATCTTTTCCCTGTCAGGATTTGAACCCCGACCCGTCCAGCCCGTAGGCAGTCGCTATACCGAACACGCTATTCCGGCTCCCATACACATGAAATACTATATGTAGTTCAATATGTACAAACATGGCAACGATGCGAATCCATGGGGTTGTTGCCGACAAACTGAACGTCTAAGATCACAGAGCATGTATTTACATAATAAATAATTCCAAAAATAAAATTTTAGGCCTGTACAGTGGTAATATTATTATTAGTAGTAGTAACGGACGAAACGACTACGGGCTGTGTGTATGGATGGGTGGATGAATTAGACAGCTATACAAAACAGGGAAACTATGCAGCAGAAATGCAGGCTCTCAGTTCTGCTCGGTACAGCTTGTAGTAACCTATCTCCTTACCGTCTCAATCTCTGTATTCACGTCCCTCTAGTATGGAAACTCGTATGAATAGTAGGTTACAACCAAACATTTTGCGTACCACTATGGCATGGAATTTACACACGCGAGCTGTTTCATCTTTACTATCTACTTCGTCCTTAAAATAAACGTACAATCCTGGAAAGATTCTTAGCAATTGGGTACACAGAAATATTTTACGAATTCATAGACTTGCGTGATGAATATTCTTTTGCGCGTATATTCGTACCAGAGCAGGGGTAAGGCAGTCGGTATGGCGATTAGACTACGGGTTGGATGGTCCGGCGTTCGTATGCCGGTAGAAGCAACTGACTTCCCTACACAGTGTCCACACTTCCTCTTGGGGCGTACTGGGCTTCCTATTCTGTAGTTGAGGGGGAGAGGGGGGAGCGACAGGGGCGTGAAGTTAACCACTTGTCCCCAACTAGTGCACAAGTAGAGAAAGTGTGGATCTATGCCTCTACTCAGTCTTCTTGGAATGGACAGGGAGAACTTTATCTTTCCTAACCTGTATCCATTTACAGCTACCAGTTGATCAAGAAATTCGGTAATATTCATACTAGCAAGGTGGAAACATAATGTTTACTGTGTATGTAGCAATGTTATTCGTCTGGTTTGTTGACTGGTTGGTTGGCTGGCCAGTTAGTTAGAGCTTCTTTTTTAGAATAGATAAGACCTCGTCCACACCGGTCCTGGGACCCACCCAGCCTCCTCTACAATGCACACTGGGTCTCCTTCTGGGGGGTAAAGCTTTCGAAGTTTGGCGTTGACTACCCCCAACCTCCATCTAGCGCCGAAGTTAAAGAAAGAGCTATAGCTCTACACCCCTGTGGGCCTTCACGGCCTGTTCCACGGTGACCTTTACTTTACTTTTAGAAGTGTAGGGCGAACAGGATACGCTTCTTACAATATATCTTCTCTTGAGCAGTTATACTTAGGAAACGTGCGGGTGAGGAGCATTGTGTTCGGTAACACGATTACATGATCTGGCTTATGTTTCAGCAAATGTGCTGTAGATGGCAGTAAATCCATCGAGCCGCGCTGCCCGGTGAAGCAAGACGAGCGCGAAAATATGGCCACACTTGCTGCTGCTGCTGCTGCTGCTGCTGCTGCTGATGTTGCTGCTGCTACCGAGGCTGGAATACAATTTCTATTCCAGAGCACCGCGCGCATCCGGACAGTCGGGGGTCAGAGTGCAGTGCCCTCGGGTACAGTGAGACACATAACACGTAAAACCTCGCAAACTAATCGTCCTCAATTTGATCCGATACAGGCTCGACGATCCCGTCTCGGCTCCCAGTTCCTCTACGACACCGCTGTGTCCAGACCGACTCTGAGGCACACCCAGTATTCTCTCCGATGGCTAAAGGCGGTCTTACTCCCTGAGGTAAGTGGGTCAGAAGGTGAACTTCACCATTGATCTTCATCTGGTGCCGAGGTAAATACTGCGGTGTGCTCTACCACACTGACATCGTTCTGTGCCAACTGTATACAGTTTAGTGATGTATCAACTGCAGCTCTTCAGTGTCGAATGGAATTAGAGTATGAATATATGCGTGATATCTCAAGCAGATCAAGTAGTCGTGGTCTGGTGGAATAACAACCCTGATTTTCACCTGGTATGACAAAGAAAAATCACCGAAATCTCTGGCATAGAATTCAGGTACGCGGCCGAAACGAGAGAGAGAGAGAGAGAAACACTCCTCGAGGACAGCTAAGCACCCTGTGACATGTCATGAAGTCACACGGAGGGAAAAGAGGCATATGTCCACCTGTTCTTAACCTCGGTGTTATATGGGGTGGATGGTCAACGCCACGCCCTGGCCGATTTACCCCAGGAAAAGGGCCCCGAAACCCATCGTAGAAGAAGTTGCATGGACCCAGGTTTGATATGGACGGGTGTACAGAAGTGAAAATCGCTTAACCCACCTGAGTTCGAACTTCGAACCATCCAGATTGTGACGAGTCACTTACAGGCTGCACTATCCAGGCTCATAAGCAGGAAGGGAGGGGAGGGGGATATTTAAATATGGCAGTGTGTGCGTATCTACCCAGTACTCTTTCAAAATTCGTTCAAACAATTTATAAGTTTGCTGCTTCTCCAACACAAGCGTAAGGATTTTGATTCAAACAATTTTTGGGAGAATGCAAACTAAGAGGGTCCTAAAATCCAGCGTGTCTGCATCAAGAATAACAAATTTTTGATCTTCGATTCTCATATATAATATTACGTCATTTCACACATCTCCCAGTAAACAAGTAAATAAGCCTCTCAGGAGCTCTCTTATATAGCCTAGAAAAAAATTCCCTCCCCTTATGAAAAAAATTCATCATATGCACCACACAAGCCAACCATTTGACCACACATTTTGTAAATTCTCCCTTAAACTCGTAAGCCTATCGTTGTTACGAGGAATGACATGCGAATGAATGGTGGATTCGTAGGTGGCAACAAACTGTACTGCCGTTTATCCATTATTAAAGAAAAAACTAAATTCTGCACTCAACATAAATATTTTGTCACACTCACCAGATAGTCAGGACAGGAGCGCCTTTTTACTTACCTGTAAATAAACAAAACGATTATCATACAAATGCACTTATAGTTACACATCAGCACAGAATTTGAGCTGACTACTGCGGTGGAGGTGTATGATAAGGAACCACTACGTGATGGCAAGATAAAAGGGACTTTAGCGGCCTCTTTACTTGGGAGAAGACGTAACAGAAACGGAAAAGCAGAGCAACTGAAGAGACAGGGCTATAATTATGACGCCTTTATCATGCAAGGCAGAAATGTAAATGAGATCTTCGCTCTATGCAGCGTAGATTTGTAGTTAGTTACCGAGGTTCCGGGACAACCTATCAATCCCATTTTCAAGGGTCAAGCAGTCCAAGTAGAAAGTTGATAACTCAGGAGTAAAACTTTGACCTGGGTAGTGTTTCCTATGGACAAGTTAGAATAATAGAGGTTTATGCCCAGCGACCCATGTATTCGAAGTTCCATTTGGCTAAAGTGCAGTCGTGTCTTCTGAGGGCGAGTTAAATCTATTATAAGAAACAGAATTCTCTGTTGTGTTCTACGTGTTTAGATATGCGCACAAATTTTACTCCAGGCTTGCTATATACTGCACATCTAAGAAATGAAAAAGACTGAAAATTGATTGGGACTTATGTTTATGACATGATCTACGATTTGTTTATTAGGGGATCTACGATTTTTTATGAGAGGATGTACGATTTGTTTATGGGAGGATCTGCGATTTGTTTATGATAGAATCTACAATTCATTAGAGACAGGATCTACAATTTATTAGTGACAGGATCTACAATTTGTATATGAGAGGATCTACGATTTGTGTATGAGAGGATATACGATTTGTTTCCGACATGAATTACAATTTATATGTTAGAGGATTTACGACTTGTTTAAGATGAGATCTACCGTTTATTTATGAGAGGATCTACGATTTGTTTATGACAGGATCTACGATTTGTTTGTGACAGGATCTACGATTTGTTTATGACAAGATCTACGATTTGTTTATGACAGGATCTACGATTTGTTTACGACAGGATCTTAAATTTCTCGGCAAGCCCATTCAGACGTAACAGACCATCACTGATTCTGCTAGGTCCAAAGCTCTACTCCTGAGTAAAGACCAGTTGTTATTTTATGTAACGACAGTCTCGTACAACAAATTTATCCGAGTGCTCGTCTAAAAACTCCATAAACACAACATGCGGGCTCCCGTATCCGCGGGCAATACGTTCCAACTCCTACCACGGTTACGTGAAACCGCGGATAATGCCGAACCCTATATATAACATGATATAACGTGATATTTGTATAACATACATAAATATGATACAGTTTAATTGATAAATTACGTACAGTAAGACATTACTGACATTAAATAAAGTAATAATAAAGTGTACTGTACACTAGATTGTACATTTACAGTTTACTTTCTCTCTCTGTCTCTCGTACGTATGAGTGTAAGGGATTCTGACTCTTAGCCTAATCCTCAAGAGACGATACCGCAATGAAAAAATACATTACCTGTACTGAACAGTATCATGTACAGTTTCAAGGGATGACAGAACAATAAAAATAATGTTTTCCCATCAAAGCGCTGCATAAGCAATGAAAAAACGTGCTATTGTTACACTTTTACAATGAAAATCATACTACGTACCTGTACATAACCAGTAATAAGAAAATTTTATTTGTTAAAAAATATCTTAGCCTATTGTAGGTATGCACCGACTTCTCCATTCTCTTGTTACTTTACGAACACAAAAACTGCGATAACGCGGCAACTACTTCGAACAACGAGAATGCTAGCAGCAGAATGGTGGCAAGGCGGGGAAACGTAAGTACAGGGACGAAGAAAGATGAGTCAACCCCTGGGCGCCTTTGGGCTGCTGGATTTCACCATGTTACGGCCCGTTCTCGCTTGGCGCTCGTTTTGAAACTTTGAAACGCTTATTTCTTTAATTTTCCTATTTTTTTTTCCGGCCGCGGTAAACAGCGGATAACTGAAACCGCGGATATGGGGGTCCACTTGTATAATACAAATAAACAAAAACACAAAAAATACTATGTTCTGGGGCGAATGTTTTGCTGGAAAACCGAAAGGCACTTTCAAAAGGAGAGGTGTATTTGTAGTTCCATACATGCTTGTATGTTCCAAAATGTCTGGTCAGATTGTTGAAATTGAGAAAGGAAGTAGAATGCCGAGATCTGACGTAAGAAAACTTAAAGCTGCAAGAAACTGAGAGAAGTATTTTAATAAACTTTAAGAAGAATTTTTCGCCGAAAATTTTAAACTCCACTAAAATAGCCTGTAGTTAATGAACAAGAGAAGTCATCACAATGTTCACAAAAGTCAGATAGAAGGTGTGAAAATTCACAACCATACTATAGTTGGTGCGTAAATTCACAACCACTCTATAGCAGGTATGTGAATTCACAACCATCCTTCTACAGTACCTATTAATATTAATATAAAAAAATTCTAAATGTACTCCTCTGAAGAGCTCTTTCTACGAAGTTTAAAATCTCAAATTCGTGTGCATTTATTTCATATGCTTTCTATATGTCTTGCCCCCACCAAAATTTAATCACCGAAACAGTACGTGAAGAGAACAAATTTCAGCGCATCGTCGTGTATTTTAACCTTTTGGCACCAGAATTATTTTTTTAATTTTAGCACACCCTGTATATAAAATGTGAATAAAACAGGAACCAAATATGTTAGAATTATGAAACAAACTGCATTTTGAAGAGAGAAAAACGGAGAGTATATACCATGTTTAAAATATTCA
>Ga0123355_10005594_pt1 | contig 18436 bp, 9 predicted proteins | sample TergutEmb28metaG_3_FD_89872 | JGI IMG/M metagenome (GOLD analysis project Ga0123355, IMG submission 89872) | Embiratermes neotenicus P1 segment gut microbial communities from Petit-Saut dam, French Guiana - Emb289 P1 | ecosystem: Host-associated > Arthropoda: Insects > Digestive system > Gut ... | reverse complement strand
TTAAACATGTTTAACCCTTTGACGCCTAATGACCACTATAGTGGTCGTACCGCACCGCTAACCTCTAAACATTTCATTTTATATATTTATTCAAGAAATACATGTACTGAATATTTTAAACATAGTGTATACTCTCCGTTTTTTTTCTCTTCAAAATGCAGTTTGTTTCATAATTGTAACGTATTTGGTTCCTATTTTATTCACATTTTATATACAGTGTGTGCTAAAATTTAAAAAAATAATTCCGGCGCCAAAAGATTAAGGCAATTGAAGGGGTCGCCAACTGTGAAATAGTTCTGTAATTCGTTTTTTGAACGCTAGGATTGTGCTACCAAGTGAGATTCAAAATAAGACCTGTCAAGTGTATGGTGACAATGCGATGAGTGATGGCATGGATAGGATATGGGTTCGGATGTTCAGTGAAGGAAGTGAGAACGTGCACGATGAGGCGCGAAGTGGGCGTTCATCTTTGGTGAAAGATGATTTGGTACGTAAGGTCAACGAAAGAGTGCGTGACGACAGACATCTCACAATTTCTGATTTGTCCCTGCATTTTCCTCAGATTTCAAGGACTCTACTCTATGACATTTTCAGTAGTGGCTAACATCGCAGGCGGCCGCATTCTATGAGAAGGGTACACAAAAACTTGTGCCCCGCTACAGTAAGTGCCTCAATAATGGTGGCGAATATATGGAAAAATACTTTGAAGAATGCAGAATCTGATAACAATAAAATTGTATACGTAACCTTACTCGATATTTTTTTTACAGCGAAACGGTACTTACTTCCTGAATAAGCCTCGTACATTGCTGCAACTTCCTTAGTTGTCAGTCTATTTCTACGGGAGCTTCGGCAATATTTCAAGCATAGATCTGGCTGGGAGTATGTCTAGGTAAGGCTCTAATCTATGGCAAAATTTGAAAACTTTTATAATAGCTGAATTTACTGTAAGCATAAGATACACAAATTTACATACCTAGACCTGTCGGAAAAGAATTCCTGCGAATTCGCCTTTCTAATACAACTAACCGCTCTTTGTGTACTAACACAGACATTTAATGCAGACTACTGTTGGTAAATCTCACGGAATCTGCCATGCATTAATTTCACTATAAGCAAAAGTACAAAAACGTTCCTCAATCTCAGAGATTTAGCAGGATACTTTGGCCTGAAGCCAAAACCATTGGAGAATCTGATATAAGGGGACGGTTCGCCGCTTGTAGTTCATAGTCTCTAACCTCGTAGTTGATTCCAAAGGTGTTACCAGAATCATCCTAAATGAACGGAGCCTAGCGTCATAACCTCCCCTTACATCAGAAATTTGGAATTTCTTCCGTCTTTGCTGTGGCTTTTATCAGAGAGCTGAATCCTCAGGAATGCGTACAAATTATCTCACTGCCACATTCTTGTGTTATTAGAGAAGGGAAGACAATATTTCGTGTTGTTCTTGGGAACACGTCCTATATGGAAAAGTGGGGTGGTTTAGCTGGCTCAAGATAGGTTAGAGTGGCGGACATTTTTACATAAGGTGATGAAAGTTCTATTTTCTTGCAAAACAAACAATTACTGCAACAGATGAGTAGCCCGGAACTTTCAAATGCCCAAATACAACCTCTATTATGTAATTAAAGAGCATTTTGTATCTCATGTTACGCAGTAGCTTAGCTAAACGGAATTTATTCTGGCGGAACCTTCTTCCTTCAGCCTGCAACCTGAAAACGAACACAGCAAGTTGTTTTGAGACCTTTGCAGTCCTGTACCAGACTGCACGGCGTTCACGCCAGAAGAAAATTAATTTGCACACTTAGTTGACTCCATGTAATAAATTTCCTTAATAATTGTTTAATCGATTCTAATTTTTTAAAGAGATTTATTGCACAGAGAATATATACAGTGTGTACAAGGATAAATTACAAAATTGTTCTTGTAAATAATTCGAATAAATATTTACACGATAATGCAAGCGGAACTGAATAATATGTATATAAATATAGGTGCAAAAACGGCAGTGAAAAATTATGAACAAAAAAAAAACTGCGACTTCCGGTAAGCTAATTAAAGCAGTATAGGCCTCTTACGTTTATGTTTATAAGGTTCTAAACTTTCGCCCTGCTATAAAGCCAAGTTGTTACTGTGATGGATCTCTTTCTTTTAAACTTGCCTTATGACTCATAAACCTTAAGCTTTCTTACTTATTTGAAGTAACTTTTCACCACGTGAACTGTTTGCTTTCTGTTTTGCCACCTAGACGTAAAGAACAACACAACATTAACAAATCTACTAAATATTTCAGTAGTCACTGCTTCGAAAATTCAACAAGTGACTGGCCACACGTACTTAAGCACTTCTCGATTTTCCTTACTCCTTCCAGGTAATGCTGGGAGAATATTTTCACAGATTGCTCTCCGTCTGTTTCATTTTCAGCCCCACATAACCTATTTAGTCACGAAAAACTTACAAGTATTCTACATTCTTTGTTTTTTAGGGCATAGGGTGTGTAAATTAACGAAGTGCTGGTAAAATTTTGACCGGAGAGAAAGCTGTAGTAACAGAATTTCGCAAAACTTCATATGCAATAGCTTTTGAGTTTGCAGGTTTCACAAAATATGATGCGAATAATTAAATCCAGGAGGTTGAGAGGGTGGGATAAATCAAGTCTCTTGAAGGGAGATAAAAAAGACATAAAAATTATGTTTATTAAAGCTGAAAGGATAAACTCACTTTGATTTCTCGGTTTAGTTGAGAGAATAATATTAAAATTGACTGTAAGTTGTGAGGACACGGTAGGTGCTGAGGACACGGTAGGTGCTAGGGACACGGTAGGTGCTGAGGACACGGTAGGTGCTGAGGACACGGTAGGTGCTGACGACACGGTAGGTGCCAACTGCTTCATATTAATGCTTCTCAACCTATATTGAACTGGCGGATTTCATACAAGTTAGGAAGCATTTTGAACAGCGGAGGGACTTCTTGTCTTACTGTGACGTTTGGAATATATTTGCTTACGTAATTCAGAACTGTGGCTCAACAGAGTAACATTATGAAGCTTGCTGGAGTGCTGGAACGGACAAGTACATTGTGTTTGTGCAAGGAGCAATGACTGCAAATCCGATTCTGCTTACCGAGAAATTAGTGACGTAGTTGGGATCATCCATAGGTCATTCAGTAAATGCAAACGCGTTAGGCTTATGAATTATATGAATAAAGTAGTGTGCAATGAGTTAGGCGAAACAGCTGTTTTCTTCGGCGAATTTAGTAAAGATGACATGATATCTAAAAATACGCTATCTGCCTACTTGAGCGTGATATGTAGCCTATTAGACCGATCCCGGCGATCGCAAGGTCTAGGCAGTGGTTCCCAACCACAGGTCGCGACCCAAGACAAGTTCGCATAGGATCTGACTTAGGGTCGCAAGAAGGTTTTATGGAGAAATCGATAATTACGAATAAGAATCAAAATTTCTATCTCTAAATTCAGAGTAGTCCATAAAACGTAACTATTAAAACAGTGTTTACTCATTTTAAAAATTGTATACCAGTTACTTAAAGTTTTGGTTGTTGCATCTTTTGTGTATATAATACTGTCCTAAAAATTTTGTATTTTTTAATAAGCGGAGCGTTACGTAAAGCAATCCCATTACAGGCCCAATGGATTCCAGGAGGCTGAGACTCCCAGATTTCAAGACAATCGGCACATGAAGTTGGTAAGGTTGTCAGCCCTACACATCGGCCGCTTTTACCCCCAGGAAATATTCCTGGTATTCATTTCTGTTAGAGGCTGAGTCAACTCCAGGGTCATAGTACGACCGGAAGGATTATATAAACGAAAAACTTCCAGTTTCACCATCGGGAATCGAACCCGCGACCTTCCGGCCTGTAGCGCAGTGCCTCAACCAACTGCGCCACCGCGTGCCTCCGGAACGTTACGTAGTGTTCGAGAAAAGTCATTAGTATGAATTAATTTACAGTAAATATCACTGGCTACTACCGTTTCCAAGGTAGGTTCGCGGGTCACGTACATTAAAAGTTGCGAACCGCTGGTCGAAGGATTAGGTCTGCGTCCGCTCGCATGGTGGGATTGTGGGCTTGAATTCCGACGGGAGCATGGATGTGCTCCTCGTATGAGTGTTGTGTGATGTCAGGTAGAGATCTGGGCGATGGGTCAATCCCTCGTCCAAAGGAGGCCTAACGAGTGTGGTGTGTCTGAGTGTGATCAGGTGCAACAGTAATCCCCTAAACCTACAACGAGTAGGTAGAAGAGGTCAGAGTAAGAAGAAAATAAAGGAGCCTACTGGCTATTAAGGTCACCAGTTATTCATATTGCCTGTACTATGGTAGCAGAAATTTTCCAGACTTGCATCCGAATGACTTACGGTAAGCATATGGTTGGCTATTGGTTTTGTCGTAGGATTTCCAAATTTCTCTAAAAAAAAAGTCGAGGATATAACTTTTAAATATGCAGTGACACCTCCTTTCAAATTCTTAGTTACCTACATTTCATTCTCCAAGTACACTGACTTTCACAGTGACGATTGTTATTTGTATTCCGGATAAACCTGGTTCGAATCTCAGCCCTTAATGACCGGTTTCTTGATTTTTCTTAGTCCCTACAAGCGAACTTCAATACAAACTTAGGGCCTCGCCACAGACTCGTTGTTGGGTCTTTTCAAGCCCAACGACACCAATAATATTCTTTTATTTTTCGACTCTAAATATTTCCAATATTGGTACAGCTTCGTGAAATAACTACAAGTCATCAATCGTCTTTTCTCGTTCGACATATAGCCTATGCAGAAGAATCTCGTCCGCTCTGAAAATGGAGGTGGAATTCTTCTGTGAGGCCGGATAATTTCCACCAGATTATACGGCTTCATAGACAAGAAGATAGAATTTTTCATAGCTAGAGCCGCGATAACGTCAAATCTCACATATCTCGCACGTTTAGACGCTTACGTGGTTTTATAAAAGCATCTTGTTAATAGTGGCACTACAGTACGATGTTTGTAGCACAAGTTTAATTAAGAGTACGTTTCATGAATTCTGAAAATACCTGAAGTAAACACGAAAGTCTTTTTTGTCTTTTTTTGTTGATGGCATTAGCAATTTTTACCGTAATTTTAAAAGAGTAGGCCGTAAAAATTCAGTCCATAATACAGACATTCATAACAGCAGTTGCACTGTTCGCTTGCTGATAAGTCAACCATTTTCATTTCCCTCTTTTTTATGTAGAATCTTCTAGAAACATATAAATGTTAATAGAGAGGGGTTATAGAGATGAAAGATAGCAAAAGCAACTTACAGAATGGGTTCTTTGAAATTCTATCTCGCGGTTTTCCGCAGCGCTTATCTAGAGTGCCCCACTGTTCTTTTACTCAACGAAGAGAGATCAGGTTAAAAAGAGCTGCTTTGCTCGTATATCCAGTGTCGGCTTCTGCCAGAATAAAGGCAACTCTGTCTTGTTGCTTTGTATCATCACAAGCCTAGACTCCCTGATTTGCAAACACAATTCTGCTCCCGCAGGGTCGCCCGCCGTGTCCTATGTCTTTAATAATCCTGCACGATGCAGATTTCCGTCATCTATCTAACTGGATTTTCGATACACACAACACCAGCAGGAAGGGCACGGAAATGACAAGGAAGACACTTCGTTCTAGTAAGATGTATGTTACGTTTAGTTTGATGTCCAATGACCCAGGTAAGAAGAAACGAATCTTGTATTCCTTCTTACTTTCGTGGTTATTGCTATATATAATATCCTATAATTTAGCAAACTAAGAATACGGCAAGACCCGTAATTACAGGGCTAATTCGTGCCAAAGTTTTCCGTATAGACTGAAAATGGTGTAAGTGGAACAGTGTTTCTGTGCCATAAGTTTTTGGCATATATTTTCGTTTTAATGGATCATTAAACTCAAAGAGTATCGCGAAGTTATGAAAATTGCAGCCTGGACACTACTCCAGCCTAACTGTACCTAACCTCCAACCTACAGCAAACCAAGAAAGAAACGACCAATGTGGTAATCAACATTATAGTCGCGAGCTCCTGATGATGGGCATAGTAGTGCCCGAAACATGTTGAACTTATAAGCAGTGCAATAAAATATTTTGTGGCATCTAGTTGGTTTTTATTTCTCAGTTAAACTTTAAACGTTTGAAACTATATCTGTACTTGCTTTCCTGCCCGTAGATATCAGCGACGTTACTGGCTAGAGCTTGTCTCAGTGCATATTATCTACACACACTACAAAAAACCAATCACGCTGTAAACGTTTGGTGTTCGGGCTAAGGTCCTATTTGTTCTAGTTGTGCGATTCGATCCCAACAGTGTTAAATTGCTCTTATAAGCTCTTCCCTCTTTTTCACAGTACGTAGTATCTACGCTCACCCACCTTAAAACTTCCATAATATTCTCACAGTAAATTTCGTTTCATATCGTGCTAAAGCTCATATAATATTATTACATAGTCATAACCTTGTCTTTTACATTAATTTAATCATACATGTAAGTTGAAACATATCGCAAAGAAGAAGATAATTTTCTACTGAGATGATACATCGTGTTGTATGATGTACATCGATCGACGTTTCAGGTAACTCTTGTGAACATTGACGCAGGAGAGACAGAAGATTGCTCTTATATGTCGCTACATATTACCAGAATACACGGAGACACATCCAAGAAGACATGGTCAGGATTACTTCCAAAAGAACCCCAGCTGTCACAGAAACTCGTGAATCTTTACTGCAGAATGTAGATATATGTCCATGATGCCAGTTGAAAGACACACTCCAGACTCATTTGTGCTTTTGGAACTCATTATAATATTTGGAAGCGGCAGTTTTTTCGGTCGATTGTTTCTGTGTGCATGAAACAATTGAAGGTTCACTTCTGCCTAAGGTTAGGGGAACCAAGACTTTCGGAGTGGGGTTATATCTACGCAATTTATAGTCCGTGTATATATATATATATATATATATTGTAGATGTTTTTCCATCCCATATCAACAAACACTGAACTGACAGTGATGTCTATTGGCTGAGATTCGGGGTAGTACCAATGAGAGCGAATCACGCCGAGTTCGTGCAGCAGAAAAATATATATTCTATTGGGATATTTGTTGTACTGGAGTGCGCTTCAACAATACAGCTATAAGAAAAACAAAGAGTTTCTAGTGTCCGTCGAACACAACAATGTATATTTTAATTTAACCCTTTAAGCATGGATTTAAATCCCATCTGCCATCTGTTGGTATTATTAGAAGCTCACCATATTCTCCACACCAGCATGGTAAGGGTTAATGTGACAACATTTTTGACCGAAACATGTTGTCACATTATATTAAAATATACATTGTTGTGTTTGAATAAAACTTTAAAAAAAACTTGTTTTTTGAGTTCCAAAACACAACGGGATGTCCTCTGTAAAATTAGTAAAACTATATTATATTTATAGTTCCGTGTATCGCTGATCTATATTAATAATTGTCCAACGAGATGCAACATAAAACAATCTATTCATTATTCTGCAAGTTCACTCTACATGTTTCGGGTGTAAACCACATCCATTATCAGGAGCACAAAAAACTGCAACTACAGCCTTCGGTTCTGGTCATATTTTTGTGCAGCTACCTCCCTCCGACGTGGCCAAGTAACTTTGGCCACTTTGAAGGGAGGTAGCTGCCAATTTGTAGTGCCTACGGGAGGTTATTCTTCCTACCGGTGTCACTGTTTCTAGTGCCCTAGTTTGAAATGGCTAGATTTTACTAACGTCTTTCTACATGGCACTGGAGTGCAGGTAGCGAGCGTATTAGCACTGGTTTTAATATTAAATACGTTGGTAGAGTCTGCCACCAGTCAGAAAGTTTCTGACATGCACAAGGTTTAGTAGTTAGGACCCCGGGACAAATAAAACGATCACTTAATTCGTTCCACACAAGATCAATCACAAATAAGAAAATAAACATGTGTCCTATTCTAACTAATAATTGCACTTACAACAATGAATAATATTCTAACTGTATATGCACTATAATAAGAAGTAAAATAAATGTCTTGTCCCTTTTTATAATTTAAAGTCAAATACTCGAATTTAGAAATTTTGCTAAAGTTACCAAATTTGTTCCAATGTCTCGCTCTACTCGGATAAACTAAATTTTGTAAGTTAAACTCAGTCAGCACTGCTTACCTTGGATTATCAGAAGACAGTCCAGCATCTCAAATGTGATATAACCACTTTTTAACAATATACTGTTTCCAAAAATTAACGTCGTAGATACGTAACAGTCGGTGAACATTCAAGCTCCCTCCAACGTGGCCAAGCTAGCTTGGACACGCTGGAGGGAGGTAGCTGCACAAAAATTATGACCAGCGCCGAAGGCTGTAGTTACAGTTTTGTGTACTTCTGATGACGGTTGTGGTTGACACCCGAAGCATGTAAAGTGAACTTGCAGAATAATAAATAGACTGCTTTGTGTTGCACCTCGTTGGAAAATTTAATTTAGTAAAACTGTGTTGCAGGACATGGTGTTTGAAATTGTTGGTTAGTTGTGTTCAACGTCATTCATAATTTCGAAATTTTTCCCATCATTTTCCTTTTTACGAAGAGCAGGGAGAAAAAAAAGAAACCTTTTGAAGTATATTTTGCTATTACGTGTACATGGGCTTGAACAGTGGTTTCACATGAGATTATGAAGTAACGTCCACCTCTTGAATACTTTAATATGTACGTCGTGACATGCGACTTATTTTCCTCCTTTGGTATCTGCATATTTATATGTTCAAAGTCCTCCTTATTTATACTTGCTTGGTCTTGTAGCTAGAAATTTTCCTTCACTCATCTGCGAAGAAAAATACAAAGAGACACCAAACCCAGCGAGCAAGTTACCAATAATATGATACCAGAATCTATTGAATCTCTGGCATCTGATCTCTGTATAATGCCTGACAGGTTAGTTGTTACTGAGATTTCCTTTCTTATGTTCTATTGCTTGATATCCTTTCTTGACCTTTTCAACTCTAATATTTTATTGGCTAACTGCCTGAGTTCTGTTACAGTCAGACTGCCTCCTTTTTTTGGTTGGTATAGACCTGTGTGATAAATCATTCCGAAAAGGGCAGATTGAAAGTAACAAACTTGTATTCGTTTCTTTTGTCTGACTTGTTCTTCAACATTTTATTGATTTAAACCAATAACTCTTATGCATCTAAGATGAGTCAGGATATGCTTGAAACTACACACACACTCTTTAAAACAGCGCACAAACACGCACGTCTACTTAAGTAGTAGATTTCCCTATCAAAACCTTGTATTCACCTCTCCTCTCCCCTCCCCCATACATGCTACATGCCCCATCCATCTCTTTATTCTCGATTTGATCACCCGAACAATATTGAGTGAGGAGTACAAATCATTAAGCACCTCAGTTTGTAGTTTTCTCCACTCCCTGTTATCTTGTCCCACTTACACCCAAATATTCTTCTCAGCACCCTATTCTCAAACACCCCCTCCCTCAATGTAAGCAACCAAGTTTCACATCCATACATGCCAACAGACAAAATAATAGTTCTGTAGGTCTTAATCGTTATATTTTTGGATATCAAACTGGAAGACAAAAATTCTGCATCGAATGTGTAGACGTCCATATCAAGCAAACATTTGTCTTACATGCACATCTACACGTACACTAAATTGAAAACCACAATCTCTACTCAGTTTAACACTATTGTGTTGGTTTGTGCTCTTTGTGTTACTGTTAAGAAGTCAATAAAATGAGCGAACATTAGAGCAGTGCATACTCTTATGTTCCTGTGTGCGTCTCGGAAACTATCCAACCTATTACCTTGAAACTTGCCTGGAAAATTACATCAAGAGTTTTAAATCTAGTGTAACTGGGTTCACGTGAATTCAGTACATTATGCACTATAGGCCTATGTAAAATTTACTGTTTGTGCTTCACAAAAAACTGAATTGTTAGCTACAAATTTCTTGCTTTTATTAAAATGGCTCGTCATACCAAGCAGTGATACAAGTATTAGCCTAACATTGTTTGTTCATTTGCTTATCAGGCAAAACGACTGCTAGCCCTCAGTTACGGACTGCCCGAAGCCATCCATACACATTAGAATGACGACACAAATGTAGTGGTCACGTACCGAGTCCTTGCCTTCCGTCATAAAACTCACAGTAGAGGTCCATTCCAGAAAACTTCACTAAGGGACGGAAGGTCATTGCTCCAGAGAGATTTAGGTTTCGAATACCCCGTGAGCAACCAACAAAGAAATAAGAGATTATTTGAATAATTCCTAAAATATATGGGAAACACGAAGTACTCAGTGCAAGAACAATCGCGTGAATCATAGCAAACTTTGAATCCAAAGTGACAAAAGAAGTTTCCATACTGACCAAAGAGATTAAACTCTGCCATTAAAGTAAACCATAAAGGGCGTTCCAATATTAGAAGGAAGAGTTCGATTTCGTAAATCAGGTGTTTAATTTAGTGAGTTTCCATATAAGAACGTGCATACAGTTCATCTTGAACAGACAAAAGGACAGGTTAAACTGAGGTGTGCTAGTGATGGTTTAATAGTCAGACAGTTATAGTAATTCAGTAGGTACACCATCAGATTCCTAAAACAGTTAACCGGACTCCGTAAACAAAAGATAGTGGAAATAAAATAAAAATTCAGATGTAACCAACAAAAAATTGATCACATTCTATGAACCTCACTAGAATCCCGAAGAAGTCTCACATATCATACTGAGCTAGACAGAAAACGTACACAGCGGTGAGCGTGTACAAAGTACACGTAATGTTACGTAGCATTGTTATGACCGTTATATGAAGGGTGTTGTAATAAATGTTAACATGAAAGCGGGAAGAAGACAAGAAATAAAAATATGAAGATTATTATTAAATTAAAACTTGATGCGACCAATTTTGAAGAAGGGATGCGAATGTAACTGGTTCAAGGCCTTTTAAGTTGCGTCATGTAACGACGTCATCAGTATGTGAAGATGACATAGTGTCAGTGTGAGATGTATGAGTATGGAGAGATAATAGAGATAGGAGAACACTGAAGTAGGCCTACTCGGATGAAACCCTACCCTTTTGCACCACAAATCCCACGCAGAATGGCCGTGGATCGAACAAAATTTTCCACGGTGGGAGGCCGGCAAAGGGTCGTATTGAATGGAAAATTATTGGAACGTCAGTGCTGGACCGTATGTTTCAATCACCAGAGCTTCAACCCAATATTTACCCTGTACTTACCTATCTGTGGCCTCATCTATTGATGTTGCTTGTGTGCTATACATTTTCCAATTGACGAAAGGAACTTAAATAATAAGACACAGCTTTCGGACTGGCATTTCTGTTTCGACATCTGGGTGTTCCGAATTCAATTATCGGCTCAGACAGCGGCAAATTCCACGAAAGGTTTGGTCGTCATATTCAAATCTTCGCACTCAATAAAAAGAAACTTTGGCGATTAGGCTGTTGAAATTGAACTGAATTCTTTCTTCTGCCTCCTTTGCAGTGTATTATTCACAATTATCTTTTCTTTTTTATGTGCAATATATTCAGCTGAAGAAGCATTGTTACATAAATTAAGCAACAAACAGACAACCACATTCAGTACAATTGTTGTGTCCAGTACTGTCAAACTCTTCTACGTACAATGACCAACATAAATCACGGGCTTCCATGGTGCCAGATGTCAGCTTTGTTCTGATCCTTTGATCTGTTTTGTTTCTCTGTAGTTTTGCTTGTAGGTTTGTCTTTGTATTCTTGTCTATCGATTATGTGTCCCAACCAGTTCCTGGTCCATGACAACGTAGACTGTGTTCGTGCGTCGACTACGCACTGCTTGTAATAATAGGCAATTCATCAAGTGAAGAGTAGGAACTCGTGTTCCCAAGATACGTCACCCCGCCGTCAGACAGAAACCCATAGGATTTAGGATTTGTGCGTGGTATATATCTGACTTGCCTTTCTTATGGGCTTGTCAAGAGCAGCACGCGCGGGAGTTTGTTACGAAATAATGAACGGATGAAATCAGTTAACAGAGCTAAAAGGCCGATCTTTAAAAGCGGAGGAACTTCTGGACCAGGAATAATATAATTTTGGGCAATGAAAGAAGAGAGAATTGATTTTCCCCTCATTGAACACGAAGATCTGCATTTTAAGTAATGACTTTCTCTTTCTAGCCAGCTGTTGAGGTGTCTTGTTATTGTAGAGCTTTTTGGCAGCATGTCCTTATATAAATAAAGTTACATAATTTTTTGTTAATTCGTGGTAAGTTCTTAGAATATATTTCACGTTAATTCACAATTATTCATTTAACAAGTTCTCTTAACATAACTGCACGGCATATCTCTAATCTCTGGTTGCAGCAGGACAGTTTTCGACGGAAATTTATCGCATACGAAACCTGCCACCGCTATGTGGCTTCTGCGACATCTGCGCGCTCAGACAGCCAAATGAATTATACTTATTATTAATTAAAATAATTATTTCCAATCGCGTTATTATACATAATAGCGAGCATAACGTAATCGAAATAGTGACTAGGTAAGAACTAGGCAATCCGGCGTTCGAATCCGGGCAGAGATACGATTATCTTATCTTCTCCAAAACGCCTAGACCGGATCTACAACCCAACTAGTCCGCAGTTCAATGAGGACATGGGCTCCATTCCGAAAGCAAAATCAGTAAGCGCGTGAATTTGACCACTCACATCATTCTAGTGCTGACGTTATGAACGAATGGAGCTACACTGGTACTCTAACTATACCGGTACTCTAACTATACACCTCTTGGCGTAAAAGGGCCGGCCCTTCCTTTTTATACGTACATAATCATATTACATATGCTAAATTTTGGGGCTTTTAACAGAGCTGTTCAAATTGTACAAGGTACGTAACCTCGAATGAAATGCAGAATAATGTGTATTCGAGGACGCTGGGACGGACGTAGTGATGGGTTTCGGAGTGCTGGGAGAGTGACGAAAACTACAAAAGGTAAGCACATCTGCAGAGTACCTGATTCAAAGCTAGCAGCTACTTCAGATTAGAGAGTTTTAGTGAATTACCACTTCACCAAATTGTTCACGTTCGTTGCCTTGGTTAATAAATTATCCCTAAAAATATTAATGCTTATATTTTACAACTGCTGTTAGTAATATCGTTCCTCACTTCTTCTAATATGCCTCTTGTATCAGGCCTATTGATTGATACTGTAAATCTTTCAGCACGATGATTTATTATTGCTTTATAAAAATTTTAATACTGTGCAATTAAAGATTTTATACTGATGGAATTAATATGTGCCGAAATGTTAGTTGCTAAATAACTAACCTCAGCACGGAAATTCTTTTCAGTGTTGAAGATTCTATAAATTTATTCTTTAGTTTTAGAAATTACGGGCTTAGGAATTGGGAATGATTGCAAGTAATGGAGAGATGAACGTACTGTTTATATGTAATGACAGTGCAACAGCTACTCTGACGATGCGCAAATGTACAGCGTTCATGTATGAATATTTGTGAATGAATAAATTTGAATCTACAACAAATAAAGTGTTGTATCCGCATCCACCCACCAGTTACCAGTAAGGTTCTGCAGTAGATCGGACACTGGATATAATTGTCGAATCCCTGAGCAGGGTCAGTATCCGAAGGCCTCAGCTCCTAATGAGTACTTGAGCCCAACATATACTCCTTTAGCACTTGAAAGTGGACAATGATGAGGGTGATTTGCCGGAGGTTTTTGTACCAACAGACAACTGATATCTCTAAACAATATTACCCTCTCTCTCTCTCTCTCTCTCTCTCTCTCTCTCTCTCTTGTGTTTCTTAACTGAAAAGCCTCCAGTGGGGGTTGCTAATGTAAAGATGGATGTCAACATTCTGTTTGACACAGATCGTTTACTTGCTGTGTAAGTAGGAAATTCAAACCAGTTACAAAGTTTACAGAAGATCGTATTTGTTTTTACAATTACAATTTAAAAGCTACACAATTAATGGATACTTAATACAGTACTTAATACTTGACCTATTACAACACCTAATAAGGAGAACAACAAAACCAGTGAGTTGCTCGAAAATGTAAAAAGACACACGCAAAGGAAAGCGTATCTTCTATCCAAAATCGACTGCGTTGCAGGTTTTAATTGTGTCGCAGCTCAGTTCTTCAAACCTTCGGCAGTTCCCTAGAATTCCTGTAAGTGTATGCGGATCCGGTGGGCGGATAAAGAGGGTAATTGTTGGTCGATGAGGGTAATAAAATCTGTTTGAATCCTAAACCAAATAAAGATCTCTTTGCACACCTTTTGTGGGTATTGGTAGAGCGATAAGGTGAAGGGGACAGAAATGCCTACAAATTTGGAAGACCTAGGCATAGATGGAAAGATAATGTTAAAATGAATATTAATCAAGTGGATTGGGAAGGTGTTTTTAGATTCATTTGGCTCAGAATATGGACTGGTATAAAAACGTAATTGGCCTTCGGTTTTGAGAAAGAACAAGGAATCTTTTAATTGGATGCTCTTCTCAATAAATCCTCAGCTACATGGGGCTAGTATGTAAATCGGTGGATTATGTAATAATTCACTAATTTTGATGTTTCATTCGTCGGTGCCATTTATTTTGTTATACTTTCTTAGCTAATTAGTTAGCTAGTTAGCTAGCTGTTGAGTAGTGTGCCTCCGTTTTACAAAGCTCCGCCTTCGGACTACTTACTGAGTTGTGCACGTCTGTTGATATTAGGCCTGCTTCTTGATACTTTTTTGTTGTATCGTAAACAGAAGATATAATTTAACATCTAGTAAAATATGCATGTAACTTAATATTATTTAATACAGAACTATTTTGTAAGTCTTCTTAGTGAGACACTGACGAGAGTGTGGATAAGTTCAGATCTGGGCTAGAATTCATTGAGACCTCTGTTAACATTATTTCCGGTCAACTTGAAAGTTTAAGAATACTGCTCTATTGGTTATAGATAATCGGTTATTCATTCCGCGAACTTTTGTAGACTTTGATGCTGACAAGACAAGAACATTCCTTTGCAGTGGAGATAAATTGTAGCAACTTCTGCGTTAAGAGTGTTATGGAAATTCTCGTGGGTTGCACATATTTCGTCCCACAGTGTTATTCTTATTTCATAGTCTATAATGAAGCATTCTGGTGATCAGCAAAATTGCATTTGACACGTTTAAAAAATTCACATTGAATAAATAAAAGAGAAATATAAAATGATGAGCTTTACTTCCTTCACGTTTTTCCTCCAAATATTCCTCCCTTCGACCTGTTAATTAATTTCAACACTTTTCTAATCTCCATTAAAACTATGATACATTCAGGATAGTGCGGTTGGTATAGCAATTCGGCTACGGGCTGAAAGTGCGAGAAATTGTGGTTCGTTTCTCGTTATGCGGAAGAGGTTTCTCTTTTGTTCGGATCGTCCTCACGGGCTATGGCGTCGCCGGCATCGTAGTTTGTGGGTACGGCGGCCGTTTTTGCCGAGTGTAAAGTGGCTCGTGTGTGTAGCTGAACAGTAATTTCTATCTAATATCTACATTAAGAATTATCGGAGTTTTATCTCCAATCTCTACTATGTAGGCCAATTCATGCCGTGCAAAAGAACGGCCTTGTTTTATTAGAAACTGTGATACAAGTGCGTGGTGAGTGTGTCTCTCATACTTGAAATATTAGTAGACAATGTTGTGTTACTATACCTTATAACTGCCTACCTACCTGCCTACAACATTGCTCGACGTACTTTAATTTTAAACTTTTGGACTCTTAGCGCCAGTCATAGAATTCTCCGACTTATACGAAACCCGTAAGTTCATGACTGTGTTCAGGAAAACCAATGACTTTCGCCCTTCTGAAGCAGAAGAATCCAAACTGCATTTCGCAACTTTAGTCATTTTACTTTAATATGGAATTTAATATTATCCTATGATATGCAGCTAGGTCTTCCAAATAAATTCTTGCTTTTAGGATTTCTGATAAACGTTCTGAAAGTACACATTTTCTTACTTTTGTGAGCTACATAACCCCTCCAGCTTATTTACCTTATTCTGATAATTTTAATGATATTTGTCGAAGATTAAAAATTATAAGGTCCTTTTTACGGGATATTCTCCAGTTTCCTTTTACTCACTCCTACCTATGCCCAAATGTTAGGCTTCTTACGCTGTTCTTAGTTTCCTCAATGTATCTTATTTTTTTATTGGCTCCCAATTTTAACACTTATAAAAAATAAATTTAAAATTTTAGAATCGAATATTTTGGTTGTTACGTTTCTATACAACAGACAAGAAGGCAAAGAGTCAAACAAATGATATCAAGACTTTCAGCCACCAAAATTGCTAACATAGCCGAGTTATATATTGCATCCGCTATGACATCGATTGCCAGATTCACAGAATTATCAGATAAATTTATATTAAAAAATCAGCAAACTCAGTTGCAATAAAATATCAAAGAAAAAATTTAAATAAGGATTTAATTTTTATGTTTTGTTATGACACTTTTAATTGTATATCTCCTTTGCACATAAGTAATAAATTAACAAGTAATTAGGAGGTCAGGTCTGTCAAGTAGCACATTATATTTCCGAAATTATTTGAAGGATTGGTGTAGATTTTGGAATGAAAGTTTACGCTGAAATTTTTAGGAATGTGAAAAATATATTCATATGAGGCAAGCATAACCGTAAATTACCTGGTAGGAGAAAATCCAAAAGCTATATCAGTGAATTAAATTGTAGCACACCGAAGACTCAAACGTAAAAGAACAAAGCACTATCAATAACTGTGAACATTTCGCAGTATTTTTCCGTAGCAACGGTAAAATATTTTGCCTAAATATCTGAACTCGATCAATATTTCGACTTCGCATCCATATTTTTTACAATAATTCACAATGTACATTGTACCTTGATTATCATTGCCGAAGAAAAATTTACATCATAGAGCAGACCCTTTCACTATTTGTGGAGTCAGCGTTGGGCAAAGATATTGTTTTCGTTTTCAGATGTTTACTCTTACATGTTTTTCTCTGAATTACGTATATAATATAGTGCATTATGGCATGTTAAGGCCAGAACGAAGAGCGTAATGTGATGTTGTTCCAACAATATTTTTAAAATTTTAGTTCACCATTTTTTTCGCCATTTTCTACATGTGGCGAGTTAGCAAACGTGTTGCCCACACCAGTCACAATATGCAGAACTTAGATGTCATAATGATATACAACATTTTATAATAAATCATGATGAATATTTAACAAGATACAGGAACAGATATTTGTAGTTCAGCATAGCATGGTATCGTCAGTAGCGACGATTTTATATGTGTATCAAAGCTGGGATAGTTCATTTGATGTTTGTGTGACCGTGCATCACTGATACAGTAATATAAACAGCCAACTAGATGCAACAATAACAAATTGTATTGATAATTACAATCAGCTCAACATGTTTCGGGCGATAATTTCGCCCATCCTCAGGAGCACTAGATTGTGTTTACAGCTTGTGGTGAATGCACTGTAAAGACGGATATATAATTAATAGTATACAAAACGTAAGCAGTAGTCATGATAAATCATGACAACTGCTCACGTGTTGTATTAATTACATAATCCGTCTTTATAGTGCATTACACCATAAGCTGTATACGCAGTCTAGTGTTCCTGAGGATGGGCGAAGTTATCGTCCGAAACATGTTGAGATGATTGTAATTATCAATATAATTTGTTGATTTGCGTCTAGTTGGCTGTTTATATTATTGTCTATGGATATTTCAATTAAACAACGAAAAGCAGTGCTTGTTGTAAGTACGTTGGTCTGTGAACAAAGACCAGAGTCTGGTGTCCCTTACGAACAACTCTATGTTTAGCATTTCTGTATGAAGTGGCCATAAACGTGTCTGTGGATTAGCGTTAAAAGCTGTGTGGAATTACGAGTAAACACCCGGAGGTCTTCCACTCTGGGTGTCTTCTGAGTACCTCAAAATATTCCATCTCTATGAAAGCAGTATGAACCACGTTCCAAGCATCCGTTTTTGCAAACTGTGTGGCTGGCGTAACTAAACTGCACGATTGTTACGTCATGTTCATATACATCTGCTGGTGGCATATCAGGTTGCCTCGACGTAATTAACATGAAGAGGTGTTGCAAATGTTGTTTGAGTATTTTGATGTATATATACGTCTATCTTTATCCTTTCGAAGGTTTAGGTTGCTCTTAGAAGAAGAAATAAAAGGAAATGCTGATCGAATAGTAATAAACATAACAGAAGTGATTTTTTATCGTGAGGAAAGAAAACCAACAAGATGCAACAATATAGATGGTTTATTGTCAATAGTGGATGTTGATTATTGACAATGTCTCAACATGTTTCGGGCATCTTTATGCCCATCTTCAGGAGCA
>Ga0123355_10005593_pt1 | contig 18437 bp, 9 predicted proteins | sample TergutEmb28metaG_3_FD_89872 | JGI IMG/M metagenome (GOLD analysis project Ga0123355, IMG submission 89872) | Embiratermes neotenicus P1 segment gut microbial communities from Petit-Saut dam, French Guiana - Emb289 P1 | ecosystem: Host-associated > Arthropoda: Insects > Digestive system > Gut ... | reverse complement strand
GAGTTGGCTCAGGTTCCGGAGTCGGCTCAGGTGCCGGAGTTGGCTCAGGTTCCGGAGTTGGCTCAGGTTCCGGCATTGGTTCAGGTTCCGGAGTTGGCTCAGGTTCCGGAGTTGGCTCAGGTTCCGGCGTCGGTTCCGGTTCCGGCTTTACCGCTGGTATTTGGTCTGGTTCCGGCACCGGAATTGATGATGGTGCTGAACCTGCTCCAAATACCAATACACCCACTGTTCTACTTATAATCGTTGCTGTATTACCATATGCATTGGTATTAGTTATAACAACTCGGTAAAGATTTGCACTACCCGCTTCGGATGTATCCGGACTGTGAGTTGCTGCTGTTGCATCAGTGATATTATTAAAGTCTGTGCCAAAGAAACCTATAGCTCTCTGCCATTGGAATGTTAAGGTTCCACCATCCGGAGAGTTAGCTACTACTGAAAGAGTATGCACTTCATTCACATCTGTCTGAATGAAATCCGGCTGCTGAGTAATAACCGGCTGTAGGGCTGGAGTAGTTGGTATTACAATAATTGTGAAGGTAAGCGTATCAAATGGATCTATTCCATTGTCTGCCGTAATTGTAACCATATAAGTCCCTACTGCTAACCCGGCCGCTATATCAAACCTATTTTCAGTATTATTCCAGGTGATTTGACTATACGCACTACTTAAAGTCACGCTAGGCACCGGATTTCCTGTAATAGTGAAACTTGGTGAATGTGTGGCGGCATATCCTTCCATGAGATTCATTTCCAATGACCCTGTTATGGTTGGCGCACTATTTACCCATAATCTTGCAGAATTAGATTCTACCCTGGAAGGACTGACGTTTAGTTCATTCCATGCTACAGCCCGATATTGATTACCATTCATATTTGAAGTGACATTGGCCAGCGTCAATGGCAATACTAATTCAACACCGGTTGCACCCGGGATATCCTGCCATTGATTGAGTCCGTCATTCCATACTTGCCATTGTATCGTTGGGGTTGGATGTCCGGCCACTACAACAGTAAATATCGCAGTCTCACCTTCATTTACAGTTTGATCTGTAGGGTGAGTTACAATTCTTGCAGGTTCGCGGCGCGTAACCACTTCAATATCCGAAGAAGCGGAAAGATCATTGTTTGCCGCAGAAGTCACAGTCAAAATTAACATCCCCTCTTCTTGGTTAGTTCCAATTTGCACGTTACCATTTATTACGCTTGTGCCAGCATCTAACAATACCGGGTTTGGAGCAAGCAACCAAGTTACGTTTTGGTTAGCATATAAATCATCAAATTGGTCATACACTCTTGCAGCAAATGAATACAAGTCACCTTGTTCAAGCTCCAAATGATCCGGGGTTAGATATTCCGGGATTATTACTATGCTTGTTGGAACCCGTATTTCTACTTGTACATGAACAATATTGCTTGTAGCGTAGGCTGTTTCATTTCCGGTTGCCCCGGACAAGTAGTTAGTTACCAGTACCCTGTAATAGGTTCTTCCAACTGCATCTATTGGAGCACCAAAAGTTGCATATGTCCGTCCATCGGCATCTATACTTCCATTGGTTGCGGTACCGATATTCACAAATGTTCCATCAGGAGCATCCGCTCTTTGCCACTGAAAGCTTAGTATACCATTTGCAGGTGTTATTGTCATTACTGTCAGCATATGAATTTCACCAATATTTCCCAAAGGCAATGTTGCACTTGGCCAATGATCAAGGATTACCGGTGTTTCAGCATCTTCCGGATCAATAACATTAACAAATGCAATGTTACTTGTGGTACTTGCTGTTCTTTCAACGCCGCCTTCAGTCCAAGTATTGGTCACTACTACCCTATAAAAAGTTATACCAACTTGATCTATTGAAGCGTTTAAAGTTATTGGAGCTTCTAATATTATGCTTGCCGGCCCTGCAATATATTCAAATGGGCCGTCATTTGATGTTGCTCTTTGCCAACGGAAGCTAAAATTGCCACCTTCAGGAGCAATAACGCTAACTGTTAGTGCATGGAAATCCCCGGGGTCTCCAACCGGTACTGTCACGCTTTCTAATGAAAGTGGATGGAGGGGGTAGATAACCGGGCTTCGCTCATCTGTAACCTCAAAATATAGAGGAACAGAAATGTAAGCATCTCCACCACCCGGATTAATAACTCCGCGAAGTACAAGATATTCACGGTATATTCCCGCAGGCAAGCCGGTTTTTGGCCTAACATATACCCATGCAGTATTTGGACAACCAACACATTCGCATCCTTGAATATGACCTCCGGCAGTTCCCAAAACAGTAGTTGAAGAGATGTCTGTTATTATTTCAAAGCCGGCATCATTTCCTCCTGATGTTCTGATATACGTAACAAGATTTTGCACATCATTTATACCTAAATTTCTGAATGTAATCCTATTGGTTGGCACAGGACTGTACTCGTATACTCTTGTGCCAAAATCATTTTCACCAAACCACTCAATTTCTTGTTCCGGCTCAACTTGAAAGAAAAGCGGAACTCTCGTCAATACAATATTATGTCCATCGTCAAAGAGTACAAGCTCAGCCGTGTATGTCCCTACCGGTAAGCCTAATACAGGTAAAACACGAATACTTACATTATCATCTGCTGTTAAAAGAGCAGGGAAGTTACCAATGTTTGCAATTGTAAACGCGCTTGCGTTGGCACCTTCTATTCTTACTCTGAAATTTTCAAACCGTGTGGGGCTAAGATCCATTAAAGAAACCACAAATGGCGCAGCATCAACAGTTTGATAGCCTACTACACGAGTAAGAGGAGGAATTTGATCAGGTGCTATTCCGGCCGTCAACCATATCGGATCGATGAGCCTTGAAGGTCTTTGTGCTCTTGGCGGATCATTGTACCCCAACACCTCAACTATGATCCCATACACTTCAAAACTTATTCCAACTTCCAGAGTAAAGTTTCTGTCCCCTGTGAAAGTCAAGACATCAGAATGCGTACCTATTGGAAGGTCGGTTCTTGGATATACATATATAGTACCATATTCTCCCGGTTGGATATTACGATTGTCCAGCGAAGTTGCGATTCGGAAATCCGAACCATTAGGCAGTGCCCCGGCAGAAAGATTGGTAAATGCAATAGGGCTTGTATTTCTTATACGGATACCCACAGGTGTAACAGCAGCATAACCAACTGATTGTGGCGGAAGTGGTATTACATTCATATGCGTTGTAATGCCAATACCCGGTGCGGTTGTTTCGGCAGAAACTTCAAGTACTGCAAAAGTCATGGGCACTGTACGTATAAGGTCAGGGCCGGTAAGAACTAATGCATCCGTATGAACACGGGCATACGTAGTAAGATCGTCAAAATCTTCATTTATGGTGACGGTAACAACTATAATGTCACGAGGTCCTAAAACATTGTTATCCCAAGGTTCGTAAGTATGGGTTCCTCCGGAGCCGGGAACACGGCGCACCATTTCTACTATTCTGAAAGGTGAATTTATGCCCAAATCAGCTATTTCAACCCCTATTATAGCATGAACCGGTTCTGTACTTTCAAACTCAATTTGTATTCGTTCAAACTCATCATTTTCAGGCCAATATCCTATAAACACAGGCTCAAAAATAACCGGATCCGGGAAGCTTACAGCACGTGCATCTACATGGAAGCTTAGGTGTATATATACATGGAAATCAGCACCATTGCTAATTCGTACTATACCTTCATAGTCACTTGGTTCCAACATATTTCTTGGCCACAAGCTTATACTTAACCGACCATCCGGAGAAGATCCTAATATCTGAGTAGTAGACCCCGGTGGACGTAGTACAGTGCCGGTGAATCCCGGTGGATCCATGATACCAAAAGCATTTTGACCATATATAAATTGTGCCGTTATCCCATAAATACTGCTGGTGCCCAAGTTTACAATGTCAATATTGGCAGCATGGCGTGGTAATGCTACATAGCCTCTTGGCATATTCGCAAACGTATGATGTACTCGAACAGTATTAGGGTGGTCTCCCGGCTGATTTGCCAGCCTTGGCAATCTCTCTGTACCTAGGTAAACTTCGATTTCATGAGGCAATACCTCAAAGCGCACGGGAACATATACAACTATACGTTGCACAGATGTTGCTGTATTATGAAACACCAGCACATCTTCATATACTCCCACCGGCAAATTCGCTTTTGGGCGAACTGAAATAACATGGCGTGGTTCTGTTAACAATGTTGGCCCGCTTTGGGATGCTCTTGCATGAACAAAGTCAAAGTAATTTGATTCACCTGCCAGTGAACCCTCCAAGCCTAAACCATCCGGGCCGCTAAAATACATATTGAGATATCCGGGAGCTTGTCTAAGCGAGAGTGTTCCCCATGTTGGATGCTCATATTCTCCATAAGGAATACTCATATATAACAAGCTATATGCCGGTTGTGTATACCCTTGATTAAGTGAAGGAAATTCAAAGACAGGTAGTTCTACAGGTGCTTTTATAACAGTGTCAACGGTACCTCCGCCTGAACGTGGTATTACATAAGGTGCCGGGCGCACTCCACCCGGTGTTGATGCAACAGGCCAATGTATCTCTGATCTCATGGGATAAACAGGCCATACAACCCCGGGTTCGCCTCTCAGGAAAACACCAAGCCCTTCCCACGCAAATACAGTATAGTACAAATCTACAGTCGCAAGTGCCACTCCATTTATATCTGTTAATGTAAATGTATCATAATAGTGTTGCCCTGCGGGCAATCTATATGCCGGCTGAAGCCAAAGACCAACACTTGCCCCCGGTAGTATAACCGTTGTTATATTTGAGGTAACATCAGGGTTTTCCATTGTTTGATACCTTAACGCACGGCTTACGGAAAAATAGTTAGTTCTAAAAAGGTTAGTATCTGCGGCATGGTCAGGGTGGGTTGACCTTACAGTTACAGTAGCCCCGGTATTGTTTGTAAAAATGAATTCTACAGGGCGTATTGCAACCGAAACACCTTCCTCTACTGTTCCCCATAGCGCACTACCGCGTGTTGCGCCATAATGCCTTGGATGCCAATGAAAATATGTGTTATTGGTACGTGCTTCTGCTTCTGTATAATTTCGCCCAAAAGCTCGTACACTAAAATCTGCCTGATACACCGTAAAAGAAAGCGGTATTCTTATTTCAAACGGTACATTTTCACGATAACCTGTAACAACTAAAGTATCCTCATGAGTTCCGGGAAGAAGCCCAAGTTGTGGCCATATATGAATATTTGCAGATGCTGTACCACTGTTATTTGCACTTATCTGATTTGAGGACAAGGGAGTATGCGTTCTAAAAAAAGTGCCTTCTCCGGCTTCCAAAGTAGCTTGAAGATTAGTTATGCGGTTAATATTAGTGTTTCCTATTCTTGTATTAGTAAATGCAAATCTTACCCAGCCGGTATTATCATTAGGTATTGTATATCTAACCAGGCGCGACATAAATTCCCATTCAGTATCCGGCTGCACAGTAAAATCAGCAGGCCAGTTTGGAGGTATTTCTATTACTTCAAAGTATAGCCGTGCCCTGGTAAGCTCAATCTCTTCAGTGGAACCGGGAATACGCCCCATAATACGCATAGTATCACTATGAACGCCAACGCCCAGCCCATTTACAGGCCATATACGTAGGCCAAGTATATGTGGGTTGGTACTGGTGGAATGGATACGTGAGTTTAAATATCTGTGGTCTGCTGTAGTAGCAGCATGGTTAGTTACATTATTCCGCGAAAAACTTCGCACTTCCATAAAAACATTGCCCTGTACCCATTCAACCCTCAAATCGGTAAAATTTTGGGTAGTGTTGTTAGCAATAAGAAATTCTTGCCATCCGGCTGCGAAGTCGGCACGTATAGTACCGGTAGGTACAGGAAAGGCATAACCAAGCTGCCGTGAATCAAAAACATGTGTGCCGGGGCTTATTGAAACGACCGGCGGTGTTCCCGTAACAGTAAATTGAACCGGTATATACACAGCAAAGTCATTGTAACCGCGTATTTCAAGCACATTAATATGAGTGCCTACTGTCAGCCCTTGGCGGGGGCGCACCAGAATATTAATTGTTCCAACAGTAAGAGCAGCATTAGCGTTATTTGCTTCCATTCTGGTAATGGGTACAGAATTAGATATAGCAATTACACCGGGCCCCCTACTTATGTCACGAGTTATTTCAAAGTCATTATTATCATATCTCCAGCTTGCAGTTAGTCCTTCTATGGCAGAATTAGTACTCAGGTTAGTTACAAATATCGCACGGTGACTATATGGCAAACCTACACCACTAATATTTTCTGAATTAGAAAATGCTCCATAACCAAATCTTCTGCTGGAGAATATTATAGAATCAGTGACAAAAGGGTCGCCTTCAACAACAGGCCATCTTATGTAATCTCTTGTGTCAAATATAAAGTTTTCATCCGGAGAACCGGGAGATCTGGATGCCCTTACCATAATTTCAAAGCCGCTAGCCCTTGCAACAACGTTAAATTGAACAGGTAGCTCCAATATTTCTTCTCTTCCTGCACCAAAGCCACTGAAAATACGCAAAGTATCAGTATACAACCCCGGTTCCAGGCCGGGTACAGGTCTCATCCGTATATTTACTGTCCCATTAGGAGGCACGTAGCTAAGCCATCGGTTAGCATCAGTAACGGTTAATCCTGTACTTGTACCCAAACGAAGGAAGTCACCATTTGCTTCTCCTTCAAAGCGTATTAATTCAAAGGCTGTACCATAGTCAAATTCTGCTGTAAGGCTCATAATACGTGTTGCAGAGGGGTTAACTAAATTAAATTGCCTTGTATTATTGCTTTCCGGGTTATTTGTAGTGGCAGCAATTACAGCGTTAACAAAAGCTGCGTAACCTTGTCCACGTTCCGGAAATTCAAAAGGAGTTGTAAGTGCCGGAGGGAGTGTTAAACGAACTTCATCCCGCTCTCGCACAGTAACTTGAAACCTAATAGCTCCTGTTGTCCCTGTCTGAAAATTAGCAGAGCCAACCAGTCTGAGATAGTCTGCATAAGGTTCATTTTGTGCCGTAAGACCGGGTCTTACCCCAATACGTATGTTTGCTGTTTGACCGGGCGGAATAATATATGCAACATCTCCTACAGCATATGCCGTAGATGTGCCTTCACTAACATCCCTTATGATATAAAATGGAGAGTTAGCACCCCCATCAAACACAAAATTTGCAGTATCAAGATAAATAGATGTGGAAGTACTAAGGTTTGTTAAATTAACCTGCCTTGGCCCGGCACTATTTGGCGCATTAACAATTGTTGAGTGGCCAAAGCCTTCTTGAATAATACCAAAATTCCAAGACCAAATTGATGGAGCAACACCGGGATGCGGATTTACTGTGACTGTAAGCGGAACTTCCACAATTACCTCACGATCACCGCCTATTAATCCCCTTGTAATTATTAACGTGTCGGTATGGGTACCCGCAGCTAAGCCAACTGCCGGGCCAACACGAATATTTACTATAGGGACTTCACCATCAAACTCAGGTGGATCAGATGGAATTTGATTATGAGGATTATATGGAGTACCATCAAGACCGGGGCTGAATGTCCGCGTTATCTGAAAAATATTTCCGGTATAAAAATGTGCCTCAAGATGTTCAATCACTACATCTGAATGATTTGTCAACTCTAAAGCTACATGAGGCGGAACCCGATAGTTTGAATCTACTATAAAACTGTAGCCGGGATGATTAACAGTCACCGTTACACCGCTTGAAGCTGCTACAACTTCAAATCCTTGGGTTGCAAAAACGTCAATTAAACTACCGGATACACCGGACATGCTCAAAACAATCGCAACGAAAGCGGATACCAGCCTTTTAATAAACTTCTTCATAATGCATCTATCCCTTCCTTTTTAGATTTTCAAGTAGCGTATTTCCCCGTTAAAAACCTATAGATATATTAACATGTTTTGCTCTAAATTGAAAGTTTTGAAGATTTATTCATACAAAATTTCGCCTTGCCGCGGGGTAGTTTACTGCAAAAAAATAAGCCGCGGCGATGTTCATTCACCGTGGCATCATATTTTTTAAGACTTACTGCAAACAATCTTTTCTTGAATATCATGTAAAAATCCACATATCCACCTATTTATAGCGGGGTTAATTGTTGCCTCGCTTTCCTGTGCGCTAAAAGTAGTTTCAACATTGCTCATATCATAAAAATAGAGCATATCAACCAAACGCAGCACAGACAATAAAAAGTTTGTAAAAGCAATTTCTGAACCATAGTCTCCATTTATTTGAATGATATCAAAAAGGTCCGGGCGGGTTCTAATCTCTTCCATAACCAATGGATGTAAGTACATATGGTCGGTGTGGCGTTTGTAGATAATATTTAGCTTATCATCCGGCCGATTACGCGCAAGCAAACGTTCAATAATCTTTTCTACCGAGCAATGGATGTCTATTACCAACACACGCCAGCCTTTTTCTTTAACAAATCTAATTAATTCAATAGTCTGCTGACGATTTCTGGGGAATCCATCTACCAAACCCGGTTGACTTGACTCTGCAAACTCCCGAAAAACCCCAAAGGTAATTTCATCGTCTATCAAAATTCCTTGATCAGTCAATTTTTTGATTGCCGGATCTTCAGCAGCTTTTTTTCTAAATATATCGCCCATACTGGCTGAGCTTAACTCCGGTAGCCAGTAATGCTTTATATTTTTTACTAAAGTTCCTTTGCCTCCGCCGGATTCTCCTAATAGTACAATGTAGTCCCATTTTTCTAACAACAAAGGCTTTCTTTTCATACATGATCCTCCTCAATATATATAGCGAGTCATTTAAGCTGAATTTTTGAACAGGCTCTTAAATTTAACCCAAATTTTTCATAAGCAAATCCTATCATACCCGGGAGGCATATTCAATAGAAACTATTTTTGATGCATCATATATTCATAGCTTGCGTTATCGCTTTTTTCGTCAAACAGGCAATTATCCCCCTCCATAAATCGAAACCGAGAAGGACAAGATAAGGTTTCGCGGATAAAATGCTGCATTTTACCAAGTTTAGGAGCAGGAAGCTCTTGTGCAATTTGTTCATCAACAGTAATAATTAGACGATATTTTCCTTGTTTAAGCTCAAGTATACCACGGTCGCATTTCAGTATTTTTACCCCATTGTAAGTTGCAAGCCGATATTCTCGCTCATTTAGCCACACAACGCAAATGCAACCCCAAAATCTTAGGCCATAAAACGGAATTCTTGCTACAGAAGCCATAATTGAGCAGTTTTGCCCAAAGTCATTACACTGTACCCATGTATACCACTTGGGGAAAGATCTGCCACTGTCTGATTCAATATAGCCCTTGCCGTCGGTATAATCTTGCTCTTCTCCATTTAGTTTTATTGTCCCGCAAAGTGAATGGCTCATACTAACAACCCCATGACTGCATTCCATTGGAAAAAATCTAAAGGGTCCCATAATATCACTGCAAATAGGGGTAAGATTTGTGTATGTGATCTCACCTGTCAAAGTTAGCTCCGGGTGGCAAATGTTAAGAGTCACACCTGAAGATGTAAAAGTATTATCACCTACTTGAAGGGTGTCATTATCGCGATATTCTGATAATGGATACGGTATATGATACGACCTGTCGTTTGTCACTACCAGCACAAAAGCACCATCTGAGGCACATCCGGGAATTACAGCTAATGATTTTCCATTTGCGTAATGTTTATAGTACCATCCTTCAAAAAAATTGTTGCGTCCCATAGTCAAAGTTCCTCTTTTCTTTGGTATTATCCTTTCCAATTTGATATCATTCTTATACAAAATATTCCTTGTTCGATCACCCAACCTGTCTCATTTTGTTACCGGTTGCGCATTGCGATTAAATTAAGGTTTACTAACCACTTTTGACCGCAGGTTTTTAATTCCCCTGAAAATTTCCGCGGAAATTTGACAAGGAAAATTTCCTGTGTTACAATTTTCCAAAATTAATAATAACAATTAAAGTAAATAAAGAATTAATAATCAGCCCTATTATTGACAGTCAGTTTTAAACTGTAAAAATATGTCGCTTTTCTGTAATGCAATTAGGGTGGTACAGTGTGGATTAATCTCCGTCCCTATAGCTGAGGCTTGCAGGACGGTTTTTTTATGAACTTTTTGAAAATCAGCATAAAAAGTAAAGAGAGGGATCTGTTATGGCAAAAGTGTATCACCAAGAAGATTGTAAACTTGAACTATTAAAAGGAAAAAAAGTTGCAGTAATCGGATATGGAAGCCAAGGTCACGCCCACGCTTTAAATTTGCACGAATCCGGAGTTAATGTAGTTGTAGGACTTTATAATGGAAGCAAATCTTGGAAAAAAGCAGAAGAAGCAGGGTTAGAGGTAGCAACAGTTGCTGAGGCTGTCAAAATGGCTCAGGTTATTATGATTTTACTTCCGGATGAACTTCAAAATAAGATTTATAATGAAGAGATCAAGTCCAACCTTACTTCCGGTAAATATTTGGCATTTGCTCACGGCTTTAATATTCACTATGGTCAAATTGTGCCTGAGCCGGATATCAATGTATTTATGGTCGCACCTAAAGGCCCGGGGCCTGCGGTACGCAGCCAATATACAGAAGGCACCGGCGTTCCTGCTTTGGTTGCAATTCATCAGGATTCAACCGGCGATACAATGGATATAGCTTTAGCATATGCAGCAGGAATTGGTTCTTCTCGTATAGGGATTATAGAAACTACATTTAGAGAAGAAACAGAAACAGATCTCTTTGGTGAACAAGCTGTGCTGTGCGGCGGAGTATCAGAGCTAATGAAAGCCGGGTTTGATACTTTAGTAGAAGCAGGATATTCTCCGGAAAACGCCTATTTTGAATGCTTACATGAAATGAAGCTAATAATAGATTTGGTAAACAAAGGCGGGCTTACTTTTATGCGTAATGCCATTAGTGATACAGCAGAATACGGGGATTATAGTGCAGGTAAACGTATCATCAACGATCAAGTACGAGAAGAAATGCGTAAAATTTTGAAAGAAGTTCAGGACGGAACATTTGCAAGAAATTGGATTTTAGAAAATCAAGCTAACCGCCCTAACTTTAATGCTCGCAGACGCTTAGAATCAGAGCATCCCATAGAAGCCGTTGGTGCCTCCATACGTAAAATAATAACCTAAGTACGTAGCCATTACAAAAAAACTTATACAGAAGGGTGATAATTATGAATACAGAACAACGCGAAAGCATTATGATTTCTACAGAACGCAAGAATGCGCTGATTTTTTCGTTGATATTATTTATTATATTAACAGGACTAAAATGCCTTATTGTCGGGTTATGGCTTGGCAAAAAACTTGCTTGTAAAAAGTAAAGCTTATACAAAAGAAGTTAGGAGTGTCGCAGGTGACAGAATATAAAATAGCGACTATACCCGGTGATGGTATTGGGCCGGAGGTACTGGCAGAAGCTATCAAAATACTAGAAAAAGTCAGTAAACTTTACAGGCACAAATTTACTTTTATAGAGGTACAAGCCGGCAGTGTAGCCATAGATGAAATTGGTGAACCTTTGCCCAAAGAAACTTTAAAAGTATGTAAGGATAGTGACTCAATATTACTAGGTGCCGTTGGAGATTGTAAGCAGGACGCGCTTTCGGATCATATGAAACCAAAACGTGCCCTTCTTGAACTACGACGCGCTTTAGGGCTGTACGCTAACTTATGCCCGGCTATACTTCATGAACCGTTAAAGGAAATTTGCCCACTTAGGCCGGACATTGCCGCTTTGGGCATCAACATAATGATAGTACGAGAATTAACAGGCGGAATATACTTTGGTGACTATGGCCGTAAAGATACAGAACTTGGTTTTGCCGCTTGGGACACAGAATTGTATACAACAGAAGAAGTAAGGCGTATTGCAATAACAGCTTTTGATATAGCTCGCAGCCGTAAAAGCCGCGTAACCAATGTTGACAAAGCTAATATTCTGGAATCTTCCCGTTTGTGGAGGGAAGTAATTTTGGAAGTTGCAAATGATTATCCTGACGTAAAATTGGATCACATGTATGTAGATAATGCCTGTATGCAATTGATAAAAAATCCAAGCCATTTTGACGTAATTGTTACCACCAATATGTTTGGAGATATTCTTTCCGGTATAGTAAGTCAAATTACGGGATCTATAGGTATGTTGCCATCAGCCGGCATAAACAATGGTGGTGTGGGAATATATGAACCCATCCATGGCTCTGCACCGGACATAGCAGGCCAAAACAAGGCTAACCCTATCGCCGCTATCTTATCGGCTGCTATGATGCTTAGGTATTCCTTCGGACTTTCTCAAGAGGCTTCTGCAATTGAAAAAGCAGTGGCAGAAGTTTTATCTTCTGATGCTCGCACTGAGGATATTTTATCAGAAAAGGCATATGTGGTTGGCACTAAAGAAATGGGAAGATTGATTTGGGAAGCAGTTGAGTGAGTTGCTTCGTGAAAATAAATTAAAAAATCCAAACACGGCTCATGCTCTGACCACCGTTGTTTGGATTCTTTGCGATTGTACACTTTGGCATTATCAGTTTTTCTGGTGATAGGGTTTAAACTTCCCCAATCTCTACGCTGTTTTGCGTTAAATTCCTTCTGCTTTTGCTTTGATTGCTTTTCAAGCGGTATAAATTTTTGCTTCATAATATTAAACACCTCCATAGATGCTAATATTATATCACAAGATACAGACAATACAAACTTGCCTGTGTCTTTTCTGTATAAGAGTTTAAATGTGACACACTCATGTCATATTATTATGATATAATTGTTTGAGGGTGATCAAACATGCAGTCATATCGACTATTTGGAATAATTTATATTTTGATGAACAAAAAGAGTGTATTAGCAAGGGAACTTGCGGATCAGTTTGGAGTTTCAACACGGACAATTTACCGCGACATAGACACGTTAAGTTTATCAGGGATTCCCGTTTATACTGAAAAGGGCAAGGGCGGCGGCATTAGTCTGCTACCGGATTTTGTATTGAACAAGTCAATTTTAAGCGAGCAAGAACAAAATGAGATTCTTGCAGCATTACATGGTTTATCTCACGTTAAAGCAAATGAAACTAATCAAGTATTAAATAAGTTATCTACCATATTCAATAAAACAGCCGCAAATTGGCTTGAGGTAGATTTTTCTGATTGGGGTTACACAAACGATTATTTCAATAGCTTTAAAAGTGCTATACTGGAACAAAAGATCGTCGAGTTTAATTATTATAATAGCTCCGGCGAAGAAAGCTTCAAGCGCATTGAGCCTATACAGCTTTGGTTTAAATCCGGGGCATGGTATCTCAAAGGTTTTTGCCTAACTAAGCAGGACATAAGGTTATATAAATTAACACGAATGAGAAACCCGGTAGTGACTAACGAGCATTTTACCAAACGGGATTTGCTCTCCATACCTGATAATTCTGCCGAAAACCAGCCGCAAAAGCGGAAGGATATAACCATAAAACTTCGCATTGCTTCGGAAATGACTTATCGGATATTTGATGAATTTGAAGAAAACATGGTTGATATACAGCCGGACGGTAACTTTATCGCAACCGTAACGTATCCCGAAGATAATTGGGTATATAGTTTTATACTGTCCTTTGGGGAGTATATAGAAGTACTTGAGCCGGAGCATTTACGAAAAACCATACAAAATAAAGGACAGAAAATTTCAAAAAATCATTTGTAATTAAGAAGATATGAACAAAGAAGGAGAACCACATGAGCGATAAAATCAGATGCAAATGGGCCGAAGAATCACAAATATTCTATGATTACCACGATAACGAATGGGGACGGCCTGTGCATGATGACATAAAGTTATTTGAAATGCTAATTTTAGAAGGTGCGCAGGCGGGTCTTTCATGGCTAACTGTTCTTAAAAAACGAGAAACCTACCGCAAAGTGTTTGATGGGTTCGATCCCAATAAGATTATCCATTACGATGATGCAAAAATTCAAGAACTCATGGCAAATGAAGGTATAATCCGAAATCGTTTGAAAATCAACTCTGCTATAACTAATGCCAAGCTATTCCTTAATATTGCTGAAAAATACGGCAGTTTCGACAAATTCATTTGGGAATATGTAGACAACAAGCCTATCATAGGACATTGGGAAAAGCTTGAGGACATGCCGGCAACTACACCTATTTCAGATAAGATAAGCAAAGATTTAAAAAAGATGGGATTCAAATTTGTGGGATCCACCATAATCTATGCATATATGCAAGCTACGGGCATGGTAAATGATCATACGACAGACTGTTTTCTTTATCAGGCAGAGGGCTTTTAAGTTCCGATTGCCCACATTTTAACAATAGCGGCCACCTCTCGTATCAACGCTCCCGGCAAAGCAAGCAGGGGCGTATCTCCATGAAAGCTTGTTGCATTATCCATCCCTACTATCCGCGTAAATCTCATTGACCTATAAATATGAAAATCATTAGTAATTACCACCACTTTTGGATCTGATACAAAAAGTCTTTCTAGTATCAGCATAGAATAGCGCATGTTTTGATATGTAGAGTGAGAATTATCTTCTTGAATAATTAATTCCGGTGGCACCCCGGCAGCTTCCAAATATCGAGCCATAGCCAAAGCCTCTGTTATAACATTTCCGGACCCTTGCCCTCCTGATACAATAATAAGTGCTTCAGGATTTCGATAATGATATAATACAGCCATATCCAGCCTATGTTGTAAAGTTGTGGAGGGGCTTTCGCCTCGCAAACCGGTACCTAATACTATGGCAACATCTTCTTGAAAAGTGACTGTGTCCCACCGTCCATAAACCATTGCAAAAGCACCAAGTCCCATATACATAATTAAAAAAATAAAGGTAGCATAGCGTATCCATTTTATTTTTTGCAATTGTTCATAAAAAATGGTATATGTTGCTACTCCCAGGAAAAGCCCCAGGTTTAGCAAAAATGTATTACTGCCTATCCCTGAACGAAAAAATACATATATCAAGTGAAGCAATAATATCCCACTTATAACAGTTAGCATTTTTCGCATATGCATATGTAAGGTCATTCCTTCTACAATAAAATATTTTTTGATTTTTATATATTCGCTAAATTTTGCAAAACAAAAAAGCTTCCGAGAAAGTCCCCGGAAGCTTTTGTTACACCAAAGCCGACAACCGGACTTGAACCGGTAACCTGCTGATTACAAGTCAGCTGCTCTGCCAATTGAGCCACGTCGGCAATACGATATAGTACCTCTACTTCGCACTAATATGCTTTGTATCGGCGAAGGGGGCGCAATTTCCGCTTGCATCAACACGTAAACATGTTAATGTCAATTGGAATTGCTATAAAAAGCAAATTGACCCGTAAGGGAATCGAACCCTTATCTCAGCCGTGAAAGGGCCGTGTCTTAGCCGTTTGACCAACGGGCCATTACATTAACAACTCTCTTTAATTACTACCACATTGCTTGCAAACTGTCTTTTTATCGCCTTCAACAGCTTTTTCCCATAAAAGCTTTACACCGGTGCGCTTACATAAAGGGCATGTGCCGCGCCAGCCGGAATTTGATTTAATACCTCTTCCTCTTTTAGGTTTAGGCATATATACACTTCCTTGTCTGAAAATTCAATACTCACTTCCCACTAACGAAATTTATTATACTAATTTTTTTTTAAAATGTCAAGCACTTGTTTGTACAAATCTACAGCATTTTAATTTTAAGGGATAATTCTTGTTAGCAACGGCAGTCAACCGATCTTATTTTGTCACCGATTGACTGCTAAGAGCCTGTTTAAAATCGGTTGGATAACCTGTACGTTATCCTTTGGATGTCTCCATCTTCATCCTATCAATAGCTATCCTAACGGCCGGAATGCTAATTACAATCAACGTAATAATCATTTCAGGCCCAATGTAGGTAATATTATAAAGGAAAGAAAACAAAGCCGGGTGATAATCTCCTGCAAACATATAGAAAAAGAAATAACCCGAGAGGAATACCATTATAAAACGTCCAAGCACTCCAACCACATAGCCGATATACAAACCAAATTTCATTTTTCTAAAGAATCCTGACAAGCCCAATGCACCAAAGCCTAATATATAGTCCAAAATATACTGCAAAGGATGTACTATATAAGCCCCGGTAATTGTATCCAAAAGACCCAAGGCCACACCGGACAAAACTCCATATAAAGGGCCAAGCAAATATCCTGCCAATACAATAAACAACATACTAAAAGGGGTAATAGACCCGCCCATAGGCATACGGTACACCGAAATTTGATTAAGTACAAAAGCCATAGCTGTACAGAAAGATGCAATGGTTAACATTTTAGTTTTAGACATAAAAAATCCTCCTTAGATTCACTATCCGCAGAGGTTTTAAAAACTTTTGCTTTCCTTCGCCGACATTATTCGGAGCAGGTACAAAGGGTAAAATCTCAGCCTACGCTACATTGCGCAAGCACCCCTAGCGGATTATTATATTAGACCTCTTCTTGAAACCTCATTGCAACATATTTTTGGCTTATTTTCCGCTATGCACCACATCAAAAAAGTCTTACGCACCTCTGGGTGCGTGCGATTTTTTGATGTGGTGCATAGCGAAAAAACGCTCAAAAATCTGCCGCAAGCAGGTTTCAGAAGAAGTCTGTTTTAGGAATATTATACCACTTATGAAATTTGAAAGCAACCGCTTCCCTTTTTATTAGGATAAACTCATAGAAAGTGCTTACAGTTGAGAGTTTATGATTTACTAATTGCAACAAAACCTGCTATAATACGGACAAATATTACAGTGAATTGGTTTCATATAATAACGGGGGTACACAGATGAGTGACATATTTAATAACATAATTGATAACATAGCACTTCATATTACCTGGATATTTAGCGGTATTGGTTTAGCTGCAATGGGTAAATTTTATCCGTTTTTCAAAAGAAAGTTTTTAAGCAAGAACCCGCCTTCCCCTTTCCCGCACTATTTAACTCCCGGGGCACCTGCATTAGGCACGTTCATCCATCGGGAGGATATAGTTAAAGAACTATACAAAGCAATCAAGCAAAACCGCAAGCTTGCGCTTATTAACGGGCTTGGTGGCATTGGCAAAACAACCGTTGCTAAAGCCTTATATCACAAAGTCAAAGATGAGTTTAAACATATCGCATGGGTGGAGTTTCAACATGACATAGAAAAAAGCCTACTTGGTTCATTTGTTATTTTCGACGATGATGAAGATAAAGACAAAGATATCAGATACAAAAAAATTAAAAAATTTCTGTTGAATGCTACAAAAGACACCATCATTTTTATTGATAACGTATCCAACGATGATGACCTGGATTTTATTAAACGGCTTCAAGCAAATGTGATATTGACATCCAGGTTGAATGAAATAAACAGTTTCGAGACATTCCCAATAGATATTTTATCGGAAAAGCAATGTATTAATATTTTTTACAAATACTACAAATACGATGAGGCAAGAAAGCAAAAAGAGTACGTTCGCGAGATTGTAAACCTTGTAAGATGTCATACACTTTCAATAGAATTGCTGGCGCGTGCAGCAAACACACCCGGGTATCCATTGGAAAAATATATAGCAGATTTAAAAGAAAAAGGGATGGTGTATCCAGATCCAAGTGTAAGAACTGACCATACTGATGCTTCTCAGACTATTGCTGAACACTTAAAGGGGCTGTTTGAGCTTGTTTCTGTAAGCGACGAGCAAAAACGGATATTGCTAAATTTTGCACTTATGCCAAGTATTGAGATACCTGCCGAGGTAAAAAAATGGCTTGATTGCAGTACTAAGGATATATACGAGCTGACAAAACCGGGCTGGCTATCCGCATCAGCAACGGGTTATGAAATGCATCCGATAGTAAAAGAAGCTGTGTTGCTTCAATACAAAGATGAAGGCATACAATACGAGGATGTTGAAACAATTGTAAGGTATATGGCGGGTGATGAGTACATAAAAGATACAGATATATATACAGATGTGCGTGTACGCCTTAATATTGCTGAGTCCGTGATGGGTTATATTTGCAATATTGAAAAACATGAAATTGGTGCATTACTTAATAACATTGCGTTGGTGTATATGAAGCAGGGAGATTACCCAAAGGCTTTGGAATGGCATCATAAGGCTTTAGAAATTAATGAAAAGGTGTTGGGCTTGGAATATCCAGAAATCGCCACTAACTATAATAACATTGCGGTGGTGCATAAGAATCAGGGGGATTACCTAAAGGCTTTGGAATTGTATCATAAGGCTTTGAAAATAGATGAAAAGGTATCGGGCGTAGACCATCCAAACACTGCCATTACATATAATAACATTGCGGGGGTGTATAAGGATCAGGGAGATTACCCAAAGGCTTTGGAGTGGTATCATAAGTCTTTGGAAATCTATGAAAGAGT
>Ga0123355_10005592_pt1 | contig 18438 bp, 12 predicted proteins | sample TergutEmb28metaG_3_FD_89872 | JGI IMG/M metagenome (GOLD analysis project Ga0123355, IMG submission 89872) | Embiratermes neotenicus P1 segment gut microbial communities from Petit-Saut dam, French Guiana - Emb289 P1 | ecosystem: Host-associated > Arthropoda: Insects > Digestive system > Gut ... | reverse complement strand
GAAGCCCTGCGCAGAGCCTACGAAAAAGAAATCCAGGAGCGGGCAGGCGACGAGCTGCCTTCACCCGAAGCCTTGGAAAAACGCCTTCGCATATTCAACTTCGAGATGGGCTTTGGCACCAAAGCGGCGAATATACTGGGGCTTCTCCTCATTTTACTGGGGGTAGTCTTTGGCTTGCAATATACCTATGTGCACATCTTGCGTTCTGACGAGCTGCGGGGTGCGGCGGCTTATTTTCTGGGCATCCTTTTCGTCGTTGCCGGAGAAATCCTTATCAGAAAACAAAAATCATGGGTGCATGATGCGGATGATTATATGAGCCACTGGACGAACACAGCCTTTCCGACAGGGCTGGCGGCCGGTGGCGTAGCTATCCTATTTGCTTCTACGGCCGTGTCCTATTTTGTGCTGGGGATATTATCGATCCCAGCGGCTATTGTCTTATGCGTAGGTACAAGCGCTGTGGCCTTTTTGCTGTCCATACGCTATTCTTCCCGGACTATTGCGTGCTTTGCTCTGGTAGGCGGATACTTGCCTATGACGGCACTGGAGCCCGGAGACAACGGAATGCTGGTCGGCGCCATGGTCTATTTTGTATTGCTGACCCTTTTGGCATTGCTGCTGGCTTCTCAGCGAAAATGGCCCATTATGAATATCCTTAGCTTTGTACTGAGTACCATCGGCGCATATGTGTTAGCTATTGGGTTTGAAGCACCAGTATTGGCAAGTGTGGCTTACCTGTCTGCCAACTTCCTGATGTATTTGGGTATTATTTTGATTTATCCTTTGCGGATGGCATGGCAGGATAACAAAAAAGCGGCTGACGATGCTTCTCCGCTATCCACACCGCTCACTGCGATGGATATCATCATCCTGTCGGCCAACACGTTTATCAATTGTGTAATGATCTACAGTGTCCTTAATCGTGATGGGTTTGGCACTTTTTCATACAATGGCTTGCTGGCCATCGGCTTTTTTGCGGTATATTTTGCCGGAGCCAAGCTGACACAGCACTTTTTGCCCGGTGATAAGCGTGTATCGGGATTGTTTTATCTCACGACTTTAACTTTTGCCATACTGATTATACCCATGCAGCTAGGCGGGGATTGGCTGCTGATTGGCTGGCTGGCAGAAGGGGTTGCCCTCATTGCATATGGCGTAACCAAGAAGATAAAAGGCTTCGAGCGTGCTGGATGGCTGGTAACCGCCCTTGGTATCGGTGCATTTATCGTTGACTGGCAATGGCCATTTTTATCCACATGGACTTTTGTAAATTACACCAGTCTCAGCTTGGGCCTGATTGTGATTTTAGCAGTGTATCATTACGTCAATAAGGATAACGTTTTATTTTTCCATTCTCAGAAGGGGAAAAATATACTGGCCTTTCAATATGTAGTGGTGGTGCAAACGTTATTTTATCTGCTGTATACAGCAACATTTTTCTATCAATATGTTTTGGAAAGCCCCAGCCAATGGCTGACCATGCTGCTGATTATGGTGGCATTGATGTATGGGCTGGGTATTAAATATATTCCAGTGATAGCCGACCGGGCAATTTCAATTATTTCCCTATGCATATGCGGATGGGCAGTGTTCTGCGCATTGCTCTTTAATCTATTCCCTGCAATAAGCGCCGAGAGATCGGTCATTGCCCTTGGCTTGCTGGTGATTTTTAACCTCTTCTCAGTTTTTGTGGTATTTGATTCGCTAAATACCGTACGTAAATTAATGAAAGAACGCAGCCGGATGGAGTGGATGTCCTTAGCGGTATCGATATATGGGCTGGCATTGGTTATCATGATGCTGATGGTGCAGTACGGACACAACGCCAACAGTCTGGTGCTCAGTGCCATCGGAATGGTAGCGGCCTTCCTCTGGATTACCTTTGGCTTTACCAGACGCAATCGCTCCATGCGTTTGTTTGGGCTGGTGTTTTCGATCTTCTCACTGGCAAAATTGTTTTTTGTTGATCTATATTTCCTTCCTGATGGGCTGAGGATTGTATCCTACTTCATTTTTGGCGTTATCTTTTTGGCCATATCCTTTGTGTATCAGTTTTTCAGCAAAAAATTACGGGAAGAGGTTGACGTGAATGAAGCATAAAAAAAGGTTTCACCAAATCACCTGGGCATTAATCGGGGCTTTGTTTTTTGCTTTTACGGCTTATGCAGCGGAGGCCAATTTATACAGCATCCATATAGCGGTGGATGGCACGCAGGCATACAAGGCTTTTGCCCTTACCCCAGAAATTATAAATCATGCAGGAACAACGGCCTTGCGTGTCATTGACCGGGAAAGCGGCGAGGAAGTGCCGTATTTTATCCATAGCGCTGCATACGAAGAAGCCGTGCAGGAAAGTAATATTGCGTTTGAATTCCTCAGGCGATTTGATGAAGAGGGATACTACTATCTGGATTTTAGAGTAATTACAACACCTAACACAGACCCGCTTGTTTCCCATTTAAGTTTGGAATCTCCTCAAAATGAGTTTTTAAAAAGCATAACGGTGCTGGGCAGCCATGACGATCAGCATTGGATAAGAATTACAAATGGCTTGGTATATGCTGTAGGTGATATACATCAAACAGAAATTGGCTTGGAAGGTGTACAGCGGTTTAGCTATTATCGCTTGCGAATTCCGACACCGCAGGATCGTGTGGATTTTATGGCCAGTGGGATTCACCGGCAGGCTTGGGCAACTCCCGTGCCATTTATATCCAGGCATGAGGCTGTTTTTGACATGGAATCCACCGATGGCATAAGCACAATAACCATCCCAGGCCTGGCGGGCACCGAAGCCACTATGGAAAATTTGCGAGTAACCGGCATACAGATAGAGACAAGACATGCTAACTTTAAACGCAGCGTCCATACAGAATACGGCTGGCCGCAAGTGATATATCGCCTGTTTTTTCAGGAGACAGAACTTGAGAATACCCTGGTGACATTCCTGGGTATGCCTCAGCGTCCGCAGATTGTGTTTACCATAAGCGATTACGATGACCGTCCTATTGTAATTGACCGGATTTGGGTGGAGTATGCCGTTGATTACATAGTCTTTCATGCAGAAGCAGGCAGCGCATATGATTTGCACTTTGGCGGCGGCCTGACAAGGCCAAGATATGACATAGAAAATTTTAGAGACATGATAATACATGAAGGGTTTGCGTTAGCGCAATTACAGGGCCTGGCGATTGTAATCAACCAAGGCCCTGAGGCACAGGATTATGGATGGCTATTTAATATAGCGATTGTGCTGGCAGGTGTGGTGTTGACGGTTGTGGCGGCGGCCAGCTTCATAAAAAATAATTCGAAGAAATAAATAATTTACTGCATCTGATTACTATAAGCATTAATCAAAAAAGGCTCGTCCTGCCCTTCGATAAATATCCGATAAAATGGGTAAGCATAAACAGATGTATAAGCATCTCGGGACCCTAAAACATTCTGAAAATATACAAAGGCAATATCCATATTAGTAATAAGCACCGGATCATCCCTCAGGCGGCGGATATTCTGCACAAAAGTCAAAAGTGCCTCGTCAGGCCCGGCTATCTCCCTGTACATATAGGCAAAGCCCATCGAACGGCCGTAGTGTATATCCACTTCCTCTATGATCAAGTCGTCCTCTTGGCCGGTAACAAGAAACTCCACAAAGCTGGTATGGATAAGATGTCCTTGATATTCTTGCCGATAAAAGATGCGCAGCCCGCCCCGTCTGGCTACACGGGTGCTTTGGGTGTCTAATCTGAAGTCAGGATAATGTTCCCGTATAAAGGCCTGTGTCAGTGCAATAGCGGCATCTTGGTCGGGCGTGCCTTCATTATTGAGGCCAGAGATAAAAAATATATCCCCATGAGAAATAACCAGCTGCCGATCCCCCGAGACAAACTCGTCCCGGTTAATCCCTTCAGTATGGGCAATGACCGCCCCCGGTGGGAAAAACATAAGCAGCAACCGATCTATATCATAGTCGTACCCGGCTATCCGCAAGGGGCGCATAGGGGCAAAATGCCGGGGGATGGGATGGTACATGTTTATATTATTTTGGGCAAATACCATTTGGATCGCATTTTCCCGTTCTCGGGTAAGGGTGTGGCCGCTGGCTTCCTGCCGGGCTATAACAAATAGCAGGACGTTAACCAGCACAAAAAACACCAGCATAAGATTTTTTGCGTTGTTCCATTGCACAAGTGCCACCTCCTTTTTCTGCATTATATAAGAAGCGTTATTCCCCTGCAAGTTTCTATTGTATATATTTAAGCTATATGTTACGATGATCAAGGAAAAAAATAGGCATTCAATAGGAGGGACAATATGGCGAGGCAGCCTTTGTTGTTGGAAAAATGGGATTTTATTGTGTTGTTGGGGGAATCCGGCGGAGGCAAGGGTACGCTGGTCCATAATATCAAGCATTATTGGCTGAAGGATTTGCAGGCGGCCAGTATGGGCGATATATTCAGGAAGAAGGCAGCTGCCGATCCAGAGATAAAACGGCTGACCGAGCAGGGCATCCTAATCAATGACGAGACGACCTTTGAAATATTTAAGGAATTTGCAGAGTCACATCAGCCAGGGTTGATAGACGGCTATCCCAGAAATCGCCAGCAAACCATCGAATTAATTCGCTTTATTAAGGAAAAAGGCTGGAGAGTATTGGTGGTGGACATATATTGCTCTGTTGAAAAGATTATCGAGCGGCTACTTGCCCGTAATCGTGCAGACGATAAGCTCAATATCGTATACAAACGCCATACAGATCATATGTATCTGCATCCGCTTGTAATGGAGGAAATAAAGACCAGACCAGACCTCTTTGATGTTATTCGCTTGGACGGCAATTTAAATTCTGAAATTACATTTACGCACTTTTTGCTGGACGTACTTCGGCTGGTAGACATGCTTTATTTTTACGATCTTAGTGATGTAGAGACCTTCTTTAGTGCAGAAAAAAGTGAGGCAACCATTAATCCCGGCATCAACCGCTGGATATGTGGATTTTTAAACAGCATACAGGAAAAGATGGCTGTTGAAAGATAAAATAAGACTAAAAATATATAAGATAAATAGCTTGCGGCCGGTTTGGATGCAGGCTATTTTTTTGTATTTCTACAGGTTTTGTTTACGGTTTGTCGTTCGATTTTTATGTTTCAGGTTTATTTCAACAGTTGACGACATTCCTTCAACCCGATATACTGGACAAGTCCCTTGAAAATTGCAGTACCTACACTGCGGACGGACAGAGCGTACATAAAATATTTTGGGCCCTCAGGCGATCCGCATACGCCAGTAGTGGGTTGTAGCTTATTTTTGAAGTTATGGCCGTTCGCAGTATAATGTGGGACTTTTCTCATGTTGTTGCATAATTTGCGGCATATATTGTCGCAAGTTATGCATAAATAGGATATGAGAATGTACATAAGGAAGGAGAAAGAAACGATGAAGAGAAAGCTGGCATTATTGTTGGCATTATCGTTGGTTCTGTCTCTTATACCTGCTGGTGCACTCTTGGCTGAAGAAAACGGCGAAGAAAATGGCAACGGCGAGTATTATGAAGAAGAATACGATAATGGCGAAGAAAACGGCGATGAAGATGCAGACGAAGATGCTGATGAAGACGCAGACGAGGATGCAGATGAAGATGCTGACGAAGACACAGATGAAGATGAAGACACAGACGAAGATGCTGAAGAAGATGAGGACGATGACGAGTATCTTGAAATCGAGCCAATCTCTGAAGAAGTAGAAGTAACCACACTTCGCTTTGTAATCGGCGAAACTGTTTTCACACTCAACGGCGTTGCTCAAGCTCCACTTGATGCAGCTCCATTTATTGATGCCGCTGTAGGCCGTACAATGGTACCGCTTGCTGCAATTGGCACAAGTCTTGGCGCAACTGTAGGCTGGGACGGCGAAGCTCGTAACGTATCTATTGTTAGAGGCGATATCGACTTAACATTAAACGTTGACGAAGATTTGCCAGACGGTATGGGCAGGCCTGCTATCGTAGAAGGTCGTACTTTTGTACCTGTTGCTTATGTGTCTACTATGTTAGGCGCAACAGTAACATGGGATGGCGATGCTCAAGCTGTTTATGTAGTAGAATAATAACTATCTTTGAAATTAATATTAGTGTAATATATAAACCTGAAGCGGCGATGCCTCTTCAGGTTTTATTTTGGTCTTTTTGCCAAACCTTTTTATTCCCTTGATATGGAGGTTTTATGAACCCGCTCTTTGCCCCCCTAAATACGCTGGAAAGCTATCAAAACTTAGCACTTACCCAATCGCCTATACTGGCCACTGGCGTAACCGGATCACAAAAATGGCATTTGGCTGCGGCCATTATGGAAAAAAATAATCGCTCAGGGTTAATCATCACCCATTCGGAGCTGAGTGCCAAGGCCATTTATGAGGATATGCAATATTTTTTCCCGGATCGCTGCCGTTTATATCCCAGCCGGGATGCCCATTTTTATGCTGCTGACGTCAAAAGTGCGGATATCACCCGCAGGCGCTTTGCTATTATTTCGGAGCTGCTGGCGGGGGATAAGCCTATTATTGTGCTGCCTGCCGAAATTTTGTTGGATCGGCTTACGCCTCGCAAGGCCTTTATGGAAATTATGCTTGCACTAAAAGTGGGGGATATTTTGGAGCCGGAGGATTTGATGCGGCGTTTAAGCATCATGGGCTATGACAGGGCATATCAGGTAGAAGGCCCTGGCCAATTTGCCGTGCGTGGCGGTATTGTGGATATATGCACGATCTCGGAGGAAAACCCTGCCCTGCGTATAGAATTTTTTGGAGATGAGATTGACTCCATTCGTGTGCTGGAGGTTGTGTCTCAGCGGTCTGGCGGGCAGATGGATAAAGCGGCGATATTCCCAATGGGAGAGCTGGCCTATGATGATACCGTGCTGACACAGGCTATCGCCAATATTTCAACGGAATACGAAAAATCATACACATCCCTTCGTAAAAAAAATCTCCGGACAGAGGCACAGGCCTTAAAGGATCGGATAGATTTAATAATAGATCAGCTTTCCAATGACAAGCATTGTAGCCATATGGAGCGCTTATTTCCGTTTTTTTATGATGAGACAGCCAATTTGCTGGACTATTTGCCTCGGGACACCGTTTTATTTTTTGATGAGCCAAATTACATTACCACGCATCTGTCTGCGGTGCGTGAAACATACGAAGATGATGCAAAGCACCGCCTGTTGAAGGGTGAGGTGCTGCCTGCACAGGCACAGATGCTGTTGGGTGCGGAGCAGGCATTAGAAAAGGCGATTGTGTTCCATTCGGTGCTTTTTGCCGATATGGCCCAGCAGGTGCGTGGGTTTACGCCCAAAAGTATGGTTTCATTTACTGTAAAGGCCTGTCCGCCATTACGCCGCCGCCCGGAGGAGCTAAAGGAAGACCTGTCTTTTTGGATAGATCAGGGCTATCGGCTGGTTATCATGGCCGGGGCGGGTAAAAGTGGCGATCATCTGGCTAAGTCGTTGACGGAGATGGAAATCACCGCCCAGTATGTAGAACATCTTGATGGTTTAAAGGTGCTGCCTGCCGGGGTGGTTACCGTAACATCCGGTACGTTGGCTACAGGCTTTGAGTACCCGGAATGTAAGCTGGCGGTCATCACCAATAAGGAGATGTTCGCAAAAACGGATAAGAAACGTCGCCGTCGCCGCAACAAAGATGGGGCGACAATAGATAACTTTACTGACCTGCGTCCCGGAGACTATATCGTCCATGATAACCACGGCGTGGGCATATTCTCAGGTATCGAGCAGATTGTAACCGATGGCTTAAGCCGGGATTATTTGAAACTGACCTATGCTGACGGGGGGCATTTATATGTCCATACCGGCCAGATGGATTTGATACAAAAGTATATTGGCGGCTCTGCCAACCTCAAGCTAAACAAGCTGGGCGGGGCAGATTGGGCAAAGGCCAAATCCCGGGTACGGGGTGCGGTCAAAATTTTGGCCGAAGATTTGGTAGCCTTATACGCCAAGCGTCAGGCCAATCCGGGCTTTGTATACAGCACGGATACGGTATGGCAGTCGGAGTTTGAAGCCATGTTCCCCTACGAGGAAACAGAGGATCAGGTAGCGGCCATAGAAGATGTCAAAAATGATATGGAATCGGAAAAGATCATGGATCGGTTGATCTGCGGGGATGTTGGCTATGGCAAAACGGAAGTGGCCATCCGGGCAGCCTTTAAGGCAGTCCAGGACAATAAGCAGGTGGCCTATCTGGTGCCCACCACCATCTTGGCCCAGCAGCATTATCAATCTTTTATCAATCGTATGTCAGATTATCCTGTGGTAGTGGAACGCCTGTCACGCTTTCAAACCGCCAAGGAGCAGAAGGCTACCCTTCACCGCCTAAGCAAGGGCGAGGCCGATATTGTTATCGGCACCCATCGGCTGTTGTCCAAGGACGTGAAATTTCACAATCTGGGCTTGATTATCGTAGATGAAGAGCAGCGCTTTGGCGTGTCTCATAAGGAAAAGTTGAAAGTGCTCCGGGAAAATGTCGATGTCATGACACTGACAGCCACGCCAATCCCCAGAACCTTGCACCTGAGCCTGACCGGCCTGCGGGATATGAGCCTGCTAAACGAGCCGCCGGACGAGCGCCAGCCGGTGCAAACCTATGTTATGGAGCATAATCCGGACTTTGTGCGGGAAGCGATTAACCGAGAGCTTGCACGGGATGGGCAGGTGTACTATCTCCACAACCGTGTGCGCAATATAGCGGAGGAAGCTGCAAAGGTGCGGGCGTTGGTGCCTCATGCCAAGGTTGCGTTTGCCCACGGGCAAATGTCTGAGTATGAGCTTGAAAATATCATGCTGTCCTTTATCGAGGGCGAAATTCAGGTGCTGGTCTGTACCACCATTGTAGAGACTGGCCTGGATATCCCCAATGTAAATACCATCATCATCCAAAATGCTGACCATATGGGCCTAAGCCAGCTGTATCAGCTGCGGGGCAGGGTAGGGCGGTCTAACCGTCTGGCCTATGCCTACCTGATGTATCGTAAAGATAAGATTCTGGAAGAAACAGCACAAAAGCGGCTGCAAACTATCCGAGATTTTACAGAGTTTGGCGCAGGTTTCAAAATCGCCATGCGGGATTTGGAAATACGGGGTGCAGGCAATCTCATCGGGGCAGAGCAGCATGGCCATATGGATGCGGTGGGTTATGATACGTACTGCAGGCTGCTGGCCGAGGCCATCAGTGAGCTGAAGGGCGAGATACCGGCGCAGACGTTTGAAACCACGGTGGATATAAAAGTTGACGGATATATTCCGGAATATTATATAGAGGACGAAGTCCAAAAGCTGGAGATGTACAAGAAAATATCGCTGGTGCAAAGCCAGCAGGACAGCAACAATATTCAGGAGGAGATAGAGGATCGTTTTGGAGATTTGCCAAAATCGGTGCAAAATCTGCTGGATGTCGCTTTAATGAAGGCGAGGGCCCATAATATAGGGGTCGTTTCTATCGCAGAAAAGCAGGAGCGGCTGATCATCACTTTTAAAGGCGATGCCGCTGTAGATGTGGAAAAACTGACGGCTTTTGTGACCAAAGAGGCAGGACGTGTGCTGTTTACGATGGCCCCCAATCCATATTTGACCTGTGCGGTAGGGGAAGATGCGATGGCAGCGCTGGGGTTTGTATTAGATGGTTTGGAGGGAAATTAACTTCTGCGCAAATTGCGCAAAAGTTGCATAAATCAATTTGCCATTGACAAGGCACCGCCCCGCAATTATAATATCCAAGTTGTTAGCGGTTGTGGCGAAATTGGCATACGCGCAAGATTCAGGTTCTTGTGGGGGCAACCCTGTGCAGGTTCAAGTCCTGTCAACCGCATCTAAAAATCCCTCATAGCTTATGCTACGAGGGATTTTTATTTTGTCATTTTAAACAGCTCTATTGTCTGGTATAAGTATAAGACAGGCTTGCATCAAGATTGTTGGTTAAAGTCAGTTCATCTCCATCAAATTCGTAATACCATTCTGTAGGGAAGAGACAATCATTGCCGCATACTTGAGGTGTGTTGCATATAGCCAGTAATCCATCGCGTACGAACCAGGTAATATCAATCCCTGCCATTCTCCCTTGGCCGCCAGCTTCAAATGTGTAATAGGGTGTATTCATCCAGTTCCAAGTACCTACAAAAGCGGCTACATCTGATTGTGCAGTAGCTGAGCCATCAGCTGTGGATTCTTCTTGCCCAGAGGGCACTTCTGTATCCTCATCCTCTGCCATATTTTCTTGTGTTTGTTCTGGTTGCGAATCTACACCAGTAGATCCATTTCCGGCACACCCAGCTAACCCTACAACCATACAAATCATAACAAAAACAAAAATAATTTTTTTCACTAACATTCTACCCCTTCCGGTATTTTTTCATTATTATATCACAAAATGAAAATTAACTTAACCCCTCATACATCTCCATCAGCTTGTCCAAATCCATCTCAACCGGATTATTAGCCAAATTGGGGTTTTGGCTTAGCTGCGCCAGCATAGGGATATCTTCTTTTAAGATACCCGCTTGCGCCAATGTACATTTAAGCCCCATTTCCTTTTTCATTTCGTCAATCCGGTCTGCCATGGCAAAGGCATTTTCAAAACCAAATTTGTTAGCAAAATCATGGAGCCGGCCATCTTCTGCATCTGCATTGATTCTTGTAAAAGCGGCTAAAGTAAAGGCACAGGCTTCGCCATGGGGCATTCCATATTGAGTGGTTAAAGGGTATGAGCAGGAATGGGAACCAGCCGTCCTGGGCAGTGCAAAGGCCATGCCTGCCAGTAGCGAAGCCTCACACATCGTCGTCCGGGCTTTGATATCGTTGCCAGCTTTATAGACCGCAGGCAAAGCGGCGAACACTTTGCGAGCTGCCTCTAAGGCCAATGTATCGCAAATGGGCTGATGGTTTTTACTCCAAAAGCCCTCTAAAGCATGGGCCAGGGCATCCATGCCTGTGGCGGCAGTAACATCCAGAGGCATGCTGATGGTCAACTCCGGATCAATAACCGCTGTTGAGGGGAATAAACAGCGATCTACCACCGAGGTCTTTTTACCTGTGACCGTATCATTTACTACAGAAACAGGCGTTACCTCACTGCCTGTCCCAGCGGTCGTAGGAAGGACGATGAGTGGGAGGGCAGTCCCCTCAAGCTTTGCTTCCCCTGAAAGGATTTTCGCTGCCTGCTGGCTGGATAAAGCTATGGCACAGGCCAGCTTAGCGCAGTCAATAGCACTGCCACCGCCCAACACCAAAGCAAATTTCGCTTTTGCAGATATTATTGTGTTGGCACAGTTTTGTACATTCTCTACAGTTGGATTAGGCTGAATGTCAGAATACAATGCGGACAGCCGCTGGGTGCTATCCATGATTTCTTTGGCCAGATTGCTCTTTGCAAAAAAATCATCACAAACCAAAATTCCATGAGTTAAACTTCGCTGTTTTAGAAAGCCATCTATTTCTTTTGTTATTCCAAGTTTGAAGATGATCTCCACTGGCTGGGTATAGTTCCAAGTTTTCATGTAAACAGGCTCCTTCTTTTGTAATGTAAATATGAGATATTGACAACCGACGCTGGATCGTGCTAAAATCTCGCTGTTGTGTCGGTACTTAGGCACTCTGCTGCTATAGCTCAGTAGGTAGAGCGCTTCCTTGGTAAGGAAGAGGCTCACGGGTTCGATTCCCGTTAGCAGCTTATTTTTTCCTCTAAAAGGGAGTCAATTTTAGAGGATAGATGATATCCGTTTAGCTGATTGATAGCTAAGCGGATTTTTTTATTTATTACATCTAAAATTCCATAATTTTTCCACAACTTTTCCATACTTCTTTGCTAACTTTTCCCGTAGACTTTTTTTATACTTGGGTCAATTCAAATCCAGCGCACACAGCTGGCATAAAACTTGCCCCAAGGAGTGGAAAAAAATGAAAAGCTACAAAATGATAAGTTGTCTAATAATGGTACTGGTTATTACAGTGCTTGCGATCACCGAAGTTGCTGCTAATCAGCCGGAATCTTCAGATAGCATTTATAGAATAACGCTTGCAGATATTAATAATAACACAGGTTCATCTCAAATTTCGATAATAGCGCTTGAAAGTAACCATTTTCAGCTTGCCAGCATGAATGCAAATCCACTTTGGAATAACGGTTCTTTTGTTAACATCCACCGGGCAGGTAACACCAGCAACCTTCAATTGTTAGGTAACATTACACAATTCCATTCTCAGCATTTGTCAAATTACCAGCGGGTATGCAACAACAATTGCACTACAAGTACATGTGCATCTTTTCGTGAAATATTAACCCAAGGCTTCCTTCAGGATAGTTTTTTACAGACCAAACCTTTTAATGCCGCATTCATAGACGAAGTTTTACAAAATGTGTATTTTTGCTTCGCCAGGAGGCACGACAATCAACAACTTTTCACAGGGTTTTATACCTCTGCACCAAACAGCCAATCATCAAAAATATGGGTAAATCCAAGCCGTAACAGCTTATGCTTTGCACACACAGTCATTCACGAATTAGGCCATGCACTTGGGCTGGGAGAAACGTTATCGGACCTGAAAGCAGAGCTATTCATAGGCCAAACCAGCTCAAACAGGCATAACAGCGACTTGGCATATAATGCAACTTTTGACCGCATGCTGCTTTCATCAGTAGGTGCAGACAAATTTTGGACAGCCGCTTATTATTCCAATGCAGCCTACGGCCAACTGTGGGATGAAGTATTTGGCGACATAATCACGCACAAGGAGCTGGAAATTGTAAGAGGTGTAGCATTTGCAGGCTTAGTTGATAACAACGTAAACAATACATTCAGTGCATCTGCAAACCTTACGTTGAATCAAGCTTCTGCGCTGATACATCAATATTTTGTTAGTCTTAATGATAACACTTTAAGCGATACCCAAAGGAAAGAGAATCTTAATCATCTGAGAAGCTGGATAGACTTTTATGTATCTTTTGCCATCCAAAATTCTTTGAGTATGTCTCCTTCTGTTCACGACTGGATAATAGCCAACCACAATACTCGTTTTAGCAGTTAAAGAGGAGCTTTTAGTAAAGATAAGCATGATATTTGATGAAATGGAGGACGCAAAGTGAAATTATATGTGATTTTATCAGGATTACTGAAACATATGCAAAAAAGAAATATGGGAAGCCGCATTAACGGAAAAGTGTACATTGTCCAAGACTTAGACCCCGGTATGTATACGTTTGAAGATGTTTTGACTTTAGCGAATCAAGGACAAGTGACGCTGACAAGACTGTAATGAGGAGCTTGGTATCTATTTATTAACACCAAGCCTGAATCCAAAACCATACACCGTTTCGATGGAAACCTTACTTTCTGCTTCAAGCAATTTCCGCCTTAGGCGTTTAATTATATCGTCTGTAGCCCTGGGGCCTACAAAGCTGTCGTTTCCCCATATTTTATTTAACAGCTCGCCCCGGGATACAGCCCTGTTTTGATTTTCAAGTATAAATGCCAGCATATTAAATTCAATGTTTGTAAGCTGCAATTCTGTATTGTTACAGTTGACGGTTAGTTTGTCCGGATAGATAATGATGTCCCCATAGGTTAACACAGTCACTGCCTTGGCAGAGGGCTGGGCAACCCCGGTAAATTCAGATTTAATTAATAAAGACCTGACATGTGCCTCAAGCTTTACCGGGCTATAAGGCTTTGTAAGATAGGCGTCAAAACCCAGAGAAATGCCAAAGCCATAATCATCGTCAGACATTCTTTTCCCAGTTAATATGATTACAGGTGTATTAGAAAGCTGCTTGATTTTCATGCCAATGACAAAGCCATCGTTACCTGGCATTATAGCATCTAGGATGACCAAATCACATGCTTTATCCTGATAGGCAGAAAATAACGAATCGCCATTATCAAAGCATACGACGTCATGACCGGATTTATTTAAAAGTTTTTCAGTCATTTGGCAGATGCTTACATTATCATCCGCTATATAAATTAAACGATTCATTTTGGTTAAAAACCTCCCACCTTATAATTCTGCATAGCGTATCATAAAAACTTACTGTATTCAAGATGTTATTAAAATTCGACACTATTGCAAACTAACAAGGTTATAGTGTAAAGTTTATAAATGCTTCAGATGTGTTTTTAAATTAAGGAGGGTTTCAAATGACATGGAACAGAGAACTCGAAACGGGCAACAGCATTGTAGACGACCAGCACAAGGAAATTTTTAGCCTGGTGGGGCAAGTGCTTGAAGCAGATACTTTTTCAAACAGAAGAGAAAAAACCGAAACGGCTATGGGTTTTTTAGCCGATTATGCGGTACGCCACTTTGCAAGTGAAGAAGAGCTCATGACAGAATCGGAGTACCCACAATACAAACAGCACAAAGCGCTGCACGACGATTTTGTTAAAAAGGTAGTGGACTTTATCGAACGCTATCAAAAAGAAGGAGATACCATTTCCATTAGTGAAACCATTAATGCTTTTGTAATTGTGTGGCTAAAAGAACATATCATGACCGCTGATAAGGAAATGGCTGCTTTTTATAAAGATTGGAAAGTGTCTAAGTAATTTTGTATTTATTAAATTGCAAATGACACCATCATATTTTATAATAAGTGTAATATTGCAGAAGCGTTAGGGGTTGGCAGAGTAAATGGAATTAAAGAAAAACAGCATATTGATAGTAGATGATCAGGCTATAAATATAAAAATCCTTACGCATATGCTTAGCCAGGACTACACCATCTATGCCGAAAGCGATGGGGGAAATTGCTTTGATGCAGCTAAAAGACTGCAGCCGGACCTGATATTATTAGACGTGATAATGCCGGGAAAGAGTGGCTTTGATATAATTAAGGAACTAAAAGAAGCCCCAGCCACTCAGAATATACCAGTGATTTTTGTGACAGGACTGGACGATTCGGAAGAAGAAGCACAAGGCCTCTTATTGGGTGCGGTGGATTACATCAAAAAACCATTTACCGCATCCGGTGTAAAAAGGTGCATCATGCGTCATGGCTTGTAAAAATATATTACCATTTAGGAGTGGCTTATTTTGCTAAAACACAGCAGACCCCGGCTTGCGACTTATACTCGCTTGATGTATATGGGTATTTTTGCGCTTACGATAGCTATTTTGTTAATTATTGTTATTAATATAGCCAATAATATAGCAAACGATGCTTCGCAGCGTATAGCACGGCAATACTCTATAGAAGCAGCGGCAAATTTTCAATCGCATATCAGCCCTCATTTGGTTTTATTATCGCAAATTTCCCGTTCTACCACGATAACCCGCTGGCTTGCCAATGAAGCGGATTTGGAAGCAAAAGCTTTGGCTTTTGACGAAATTGTAGGTTATGCGTCTTATTCTCCCCATTCTCGTGTTATGCTTACGGTTGGTGACAGCAGGCAAATTTATGATTTTCTTGCAGGCTTTACAGATTGGATCACGGAGGATGACTTTGTATCTTTGGGTGTAATCTCCGATGGTGAAGAAGCGCAATGGTTTTTTGATACCCGGGATTTAGAAAACCCTTTTAATTTAAACATACAGCGTGAGATGGAAGTACAGGATTTAGACCCCGGTACAATTCAAATGTGGGCTAACCACAGAGTGTATTATCAAGGACGTTTTGTAGGGGTTATTTCTATTGGGTTCCCTTTTGAAAATATCTTTGAGCCTACATTTGGTGCGTTTATGCCGGGAGATTTGCGGGGCTATATTATTGACCAGCATGGGAGTATCCGTGTGGACAGTACCCGAACTTTGACTGTTACCGAAGATGGGCTGCCTGCTTTTCCTGCTTTGCCTGAAGCGGAGGAAAATCCTAATCTATTAGAAAAAATTAATGCGCAGTTGCTGCTTAGGGTTGATGGCTTATATCAGCCGGGTACACAAAGCCTTGATGCAGTCCGTTTAACCAGAGGCGATTATCGTTATGCCAGCATTGCGCCTATCATAGGGACAGATTGGTCTATTATAGTACTTTCACAATACGACGATATCTTTAATTTTAGGTATATGCCTTTAGTATATGTTCTGATGATCGTATTATTTTTGTCCGTAGCGGCAGGTGGAGAGTTTATGCGGCGGATAGTCATCATTCCATTGCTTAAATTGACAAAAAGCACATCTGATACAGATGCAGCCGGGGAAACAGTGCCCTATGGGTTGGACCGCCCTGACGAAATAGGCGATTTGGCTCGTGCTATTTATCATGCGCAGGAGGTAGAGCGTGAAATTTCCGAACTTAATCAAGTCATTTTTGACAACTCACCTTTTGTTATCGGGTTATGGGATAACAACTTCATGCCTGTCAAAGTGAATAAGTATGCTTCAGAGCTGTTTGGCGTATCCAATCCTATGGATATTACAAAGCGGCTTTTTGACTTTTCGCCGGAAATTCAGCCTTGCGGTACACCTACAACGGAAAAGGCTGTATATTATGCAAATCTGGCATTTGAGCAAGGCTATGCACGCTTTGAATGGATGCATAAATCATTAAGTGGAGAGCCAATACCGGTTGAAGTCACTTACACACGTTTTATACACAATGGCAAAAAAATGATCGTGTCGTACACCAGGGATTTGCGTGAATTTTACAAATTTAAGGAAATAGAGAAAAGGGAGAAGGAAATAAGCACACGTATTAAACTGATGTTTGATACGGCGCCGTTAATTATTCAGTATTGGAATAAAAATCATGAATGTGTTGACTGTAATCAAACCACACTTGATTTTTATGGGGTTACAGACAAGGAGAAATATTTCGATCAAGTATTCAATGTTGTACCTGAAATGCAGCTTGACGGCACCAATTCAAAAGTAAAATGGAATGCATTTTTAGATAAGGTCTTTGAAGAAGGTGCGTGGTCTATCTCTTACGATGAGAGGGATGTTAAGGATGTTGTTGCTTTTTTTGATGTAAGCGGCTATAGATCCGTTTATAAAGAAGAGCCTGTGGTTATAACATATTCTATTGATATAACGAAGGAGAAGAAAGCAAAAGAGGAGCATCAGCGTTTAAAAATTGCAGAAGAAAGCAACAGAGCCAAAAGTAGATTTTTAGCAAAAATGAGCCACGAAATTAGGACACCTATTACCGCAGTTTTGGGTATATCCGAAATTCAGCTAAGAAGCTCAAACTTGTCTCCTAACTTAACGGAAGCCTTTGCAACCATCCATAATTCATCCAACGTATTACTTGGGATTATAGATGATATACTTGACCTTTCCAAAATTGAAGAAGGCAAAATGGATTTAACGTATGAGGAATATGACGTTGCAAGTATGATTAACGATGTCGCACATTTACACCTTTCATACATTGGAAGCAATAGTATAAAGTTTAACCTGCTGGTGGATGAAAAATTGCCGTCTGTTTTGATTGGCGATGCCCTTCGTCTGAAGCAGATTGTTAACAATTTATTGTCTAATGCGTTCAAATATACGGAGGATGGGGCTATTAAATTGTGTTTCGAATATCAAAAAGACGAAACAGCACAAAGCCAACCGGCACTCCTTATTTCCATTAGCGACACAGGCTTGGGTATGACTCAGGAACAGTTGGATAATTTGCAAAATGCACATGTTGAGTTTACACGCTTTCATGAGCAGGAAAAGCGGCATATCAGCGGTACCGGGCTGGGCATGTCCATTGTATACAGTATGATAGAATTGATGAATGCCGATATAAGTTTTACCAGCGAAGTAGGCAAAGGGACGACGGTTGTCATCAGTGTGCCGCAAAAAGCAGTTGGCTGTAAGCTGTTGGGCAAAAAAGTGGCGCTTAGCTTACAGCAATTTGAGTTTAGTGCATACGCTTCTGCAAAAAATTTCAACTTCACGCCGGAGCCAATGCCTTATGGCAATGTGCTTATTGTGGATGATGTAGAGACTAACTTGTATGTAGCCAAAGGCATGATGGCATTTTATGACTTAAATATAGAAACCTGTATCAGCGGATATGCCGCTATAGAAAAAATTGAGCAGGGCAAGGTATATGACATTATATTTATGGATCAGATGATGCCTGGTATGGATGGTATCCAAACGATGCATATGATGCGGGATAAAGGGTATACACATCCGATAGTGGCACTTACTGCCAACGCCCTGATGGGCCAAGCGGAAGAGATGATGGAAATGGGCTTTGATGATTTCATTTCAAAACCTATCCAGACATTGCAACTAAATGCCGTTTTAGTTAAATATATACGTGATAGGCGGCTATCGAAGATATCTGAAGGCGGCGTGCCTGAAGGAAATACAGCGGCGATTATTGACGACCAGATTGACATTGATTTTGTTGAAGAAATACGGGAAATGTTTGTAAAAAATGATAGTGCTATGTTTGCAAATATAAATAAAGCATTAGATGAGGATGATG
>Ga0123355_10005590_pt1 | contig 18438 bp, 9 predicted proteins | sample TergutEmb28metaG_3_FD_89872 | JGI IMG/M metagenome (GOLD analysis project Ga0123355, IMG submission 89872) | Embiratermes neotenicus P1 segment gut microbial communities from Petit-Saut dam, French Guiana - Emb289 P1 | ecosystem: Host-associated > Arthropoda: Insects > Digestive system > Gut ... | reverse complement strand
TACGCAGACACCAAAGAAGTCCACACTTTTCTCTGGCCAATATCTCCGTAACCATTGAACTTTGGATATAGGTGTTTTGGGTTATATCGGTATAGTTTGACCTAAGGAACACTCTCCCGAAATCTGGCATATTCCTCCTGGGACACCCTGTATATATATATAATTTCCCCTCTGCGTTTCTGTGTTTTCTTTATTCTTTACTTACTTATGCTTATTTATTTATTTTTGCATTGATTCATGTGTTTATTCATTTATTTCACCTCGATCCCATCTGAGTTGCAGACTACCTACATAGATTTATAAAAAAAAAAGTTAAGATCATGTGACAGGCGCAGCAGGGTGCAATTATGGCTCATTATGGCTTCAGTCCTTCTCGGTAACACAACATACTCAACAGCAGCTAAAACTTCCAAGGAAGTAAAAATAATGGAATAACAAAGGGGTTTGTTCGCGTAATTAACAAAAGGATTGGAAAGGACTTGTCGAATCACCCCCAAAAGTCTGCTACAATGCCTGTGCATTGTTCGAACAGCCGAGTCTACCAGTCGTATAGCTTGCATTTCACAAAACCTATGCATATGCACCCTTATATTCCCAGCACAGAGGGAAAAGAGAAGCAATGGAAAAGTTACATGTTCGTATAACGTAGTTTCAGGTTACAGTAAAACTACTCAAGAGGCTATGTCAGCTTTATGTGACTAGGGCTTCATCGTCGTAACTGTCTATTCATAACTCTTCGATAATTTGTCTTCCAAATCCCCTAATAAGCGTTAATTTAGTTTATGAATACAGTTCATGTTTCGTATATATTCATTTCTGATGCAAGCTTACGTATGTTATACTTTTATTATTTTACTTGGAGATGTTGGCTTAATTACACAAATTATACTCGTAGAGGGCAGTACAGGAGGGTGGCTGTGTACTTGTAAAATACGTGAAACTAAGCGGCCATGACCTACTTTAACATACCATCCTAACACTTTCCTGAGAAGAAACCGAGGAAAATAGTGCCAGAGGAGCAGACAAATCTGAGGGCCTGAACATGTATCAGACTTTTTTTATGTTTTGCTGACCGTGCATCTCAGTATATTTATCTTAGTAATTAACCAAAGACAGCTGCATGACTCACAGACCGCCGGTCCTATTGCCGCCTGTTCGGTACACTGCTTCATTTAATCACATAGTCCAGTTTTATCTCATGAGTTGCAACAGACGTGTGAAGCACAACGAAACAAAAATCTGTTTTGTTCGTGAGTGTGCAGTAAAGTTTCATACTAGACTGAACGAAAAGTAGTGCCTCCATCTCGACTTTTGTTTGAATAAGGATATTTTGATAGATGAAATACGAAAACAGTTCATGAAATGAGCCCTTTTATCACCTGCACTTCCTTCTCCACATAATCACCGTCATTCACCACACACTATCCGCCAACGATGGACAAGATTCCTAAAACCGTCAAGAAAGCACTCCATGTTTTGTTTCTTCATCCAGGTCCTGACAGTCCTTTCCAACTCTTCAGCTGAGTCTACAGATGTCCACATATGTCTTCCTGCATCTTCGGAAAAAGGTGAAAATCGTATGATGCAAAGTCTGGACTGTATGGCGGATGTGGTAAGATGGTGAGATCCAAATTCTTAGTTGCCTCCATGATGGTTTGTAAGGTGTGAGGCCTAGCGTCATCAGATTGCAGCAACATGTTCTTCTTGTGCTTCCAAACTCTTCTTAATCACTGCCTAAAACTCTGAGTGTTGCAATGTTGACTGTGGTCCCAGGTTTAAGGAAGACCATGTCAATAACACAACATGCGTCCCAAAAACCTGTAGCCATGACATTTCCTACCCAAGCCTGGGTTTTCATTTTTTTTTTTTTTTTCACATGAACATTTCTGATGGTATTCTATGGACAGACTCGTGGTTTCGGGTTCATAAAAATGCACTCACGTTTCGTCAGCTGTCACTCCTTCGGCAGCCAAAAATTCAATTACGGCACGTGGCTTAAAGCGCGCCGACGAGTGCTCAGTGTCGGCTTCCATTTCACAAACAATACCGACATTACTTCGTACACAGCAACTTTCCGACACCTGAGGTGAAAGAATAGATGACGGAGACATTGTTCCAGCTTGCCGCGCATCAGTGCTGCGATCTACTGACAAATTATACATTTGGAGGCCTTATTTTCATTCGACCGTCGTACACAGGATTTTCTTTTTGAAAATCTGCATCAGGAAGAAATCTTAGGGAAGTGTCGTAGGAGATTTACAATAAGGTTTCCCGGTGTTGCGGTTTCTTCGAGATGAAGCACGTCAGAGAATTGAGGGAGGGCATTTCGAGCACCTACTCTAACGTGCGGTAAGTTATGCATACGCAAAAACGTACGGCCTTTATGCTCGCACTGCTTTTGGGTTCAGTTTGCAATTAAACGAACTCCATGCACTGGATGGAAAACGGTAATCATCCACGAAACTACTTACGCGTTTTACGACGGTCCCTCGGTAGGGGATCGCATATGCCACGAGGTACGGCAATAGCGGGTAGGCAGGCAGTCAACAACAAAGCGCAACACGCGTCAAAACCCTCGTGGGAGAATAAAAAACCGACAGAGGGAAAGAGACAGCGAAATAGGCCGTCCGCCTCGCGTGTAGGCACACTGTTGAGGATGAGGGCCATTCTTTACTTAGTCCGTCGGTGCAGTTGAGCAGCTCCAGACGAGACAACACGGCGCCATCAGGACGAGATTGTGGGGGGTCACAAATTACAAACACGACAGCAAAATTCCTTTCCAAATTAACTGTCAGCTGCTTCATCATGAAGGTGGGTGAAATGCAGTGTTACAGATAATATTGCTTTGCTTTGTATTTGGCTCCTAAACAGAACGAATCCATACAGTGCTGTGAGATATATGGCAAAGGTAGTGGTGATAAATAACTGTGAACAGTAGCATGTTACGAGGCAACCGAAAATGTGTATTATTACGTGTTACTCATCAGGGGAGTCTGGGTAAGCAATGGGCCAGAATGGGAAGGTGCACCCCGGCTGGTAGATAAGGGGTATTTCACGTACATGAATAAAAAAAAAATTCAGTATGAGAGGTCCGCATCTCAGAAGAAAGAGTAACATCAGAAAAGAATGCAGTAAAATTAAAAATCCATAGCATTAGTAGCTAAAACTTTTAATGTGTAAAAATTGATATTCAATTGTCTGTTCTATGTAAAGCAGTAACACGTGTTTTCGAATTTCGTCCACAATTAATATGGTGTGACAAATTCCTTTCCGAAATACTGCTATCTATCCAACAGTACACACGGCTTCACATCCAAAGAGAAAACAATCTGTAGAATAACCGCCATCAAAACTTGAAATCTTACACAGATACGTTTAGAAATACTGAAACATGTCAAATTATTTTATAATAACTATCACATTCACTTCACCATTTCATCTGTCCTTGCACTATGCAAAACCTTAGGCTTGCAACATAAAATACTATAATTTTAACTGCTGGTTTATATGAATATCAAAATTTAACTCTGGTTTCTAGCAAAAAAAAAAAACAACAAATTAATGGTGATTCGTAATAGTGTTACGGTGAATATTTGATTCCAAGACTGAAGTAACGAGAGATTTCAGGACGATGAAGACTTAAAAACTTCACAATTCATAGTTGTCTTCTAATAATAGTAAAGCGAAACGAAAGGATAATATTAAAATGAATCTCATAATCAGTGTAAGTGAAGATGTAAGATGAATTGCATTGGCTCCAGTGTATGGTCCAATGATAGACCTTTGTGTAAATGATGAAGAAACTTCGTGTCCTATAACAGCAATAATTACTTTCAAATTAGGGTAATATTAATTTACTTAAGTCTTCAACCATATTATTCAGTTCACGTGCAATACGTATAGAAAGGCTAGCATAGAAGCAGAATGAGTTTTCATTGCAACAGCAGTGCCACCTATCCTAAAGCGTTCGTTAGTAGAAGGAAGGCACCAAAATCCACGTATTTTCCTAATCACCTGTGCAGAAAACGTCGAATGAATGGAAACAAATCACATCAGGTGATCTTAAAGTGGACATCAAAGTTTGTTGTTCGCAAGGCTTAGAGTCAGTTCAGATCGTGTCTGGGTTATAAACAATGGCATATTAATACAATGTTAATATTTCTATACCGTGCAAAGTGTATTAATCAACTTATAACACCGGCCTTACATGCGCTGAAATATATACATAACAGATGTGCGAAATCTCCTCCTACACGTTTCAGCACTCCATGGGTGCCATCCTCAGGGAGTGCCGAAACATGCAGGAGATTTTGTACATCTGTTGTTTACATATTCCAGTGAATGTAAGGTTGGTTTTATACGTTTATATTAATATAATACGTATCTGATCGAGTTTTATTAGTATATTTATCACCTTATACAGGGTATTTACAATAATATACTTAAAAATACGTTTCTATGGCATACAATGCTGCATCTGTTCTGTAGTTACCGTATATGGTTCATGTAATGTTATTGCCCGCGATAAACGTTTTGTACTTTGTCTCGAGCTTCCCAGATATCGATTATTATTACTATTATTATTATTGTTAGCATTAGTATTAAGTAAATAGTTGTTTACTTCACTTTGTTTACTACTCATAGAGTTGAAAGCCAAACTTTTAGTGAAGTAATTAAGTGGCTCTTTTTTCCCGAAATTGACAATCAGACAGATCGCCAACTAGCAAGCTGACACTCCTATCAACAGATCATTTGACGGTGTATCACTTGTAAAGGTCGTTTTGTATCATGATAAATGTGTACAGTTCAAATATGCGGATGGTGAAGAGGATATTACCCCACTGCCGAGGAAAACCACTACATTTCTTCCGATGCAGAGATAAATGTTTCCACAATTGTTCTACGGAACAACAGTCGAAGTAAATGAAATTTGATTTCGAGGCTTCTGCATGGAGCGGTAACGATCCGCAGTCCAGCGGTTGGGAAACACTTCACCTTCCACTGCCAAGCATTTAATCCATGCAAGTCTTCATACATCACAAGAAACCGGACTTCCTCTTCGTCATTAACATTCATGTTACTGACGTCACGGCACATTGATTCAGGCACAGAAATGTCATGAAGGATGTGATTTACCAGGAATCTATTGACAGAATAAATATTTCAATCGGGAAGATGGTTACTGTTTTAAGGGACGCGATGCCGTTGACTCTGCTACCGACGTTTCGGAGTAACTTCCTACTTCCACCTTCTACCTTGATAGCGGCGACAGTAGGCTCCTGTGACATGCTGCTAAACATCTACGACGCTACACTCAGATTAGTCGCCAGACATTCACCACGAGGACCCGAGTTAGATCCCGGGCTACTCCATTTTGGATTTGTGGTAAACAAGGTGGCGTCGGTGCAGGCTTTTCTCCACGTACTTCGGCTTTTCCCACTCATTATCAACCCACATATGCTTCACATTCATATTTCATTCATCTGCTAGGGACGACACACGAACTTGGCCACTGACGACCACGTTAAATAAAACACTTCTCCCCACATGGCGTCATATCCGAGAAGAGAAGTACTATTCATAGTCACCGCCTTCAGAAAGTCAAGTCTCGAGCGAGATAGGAATTTGCATATAGGAAGTTATTACAGGGTGAACACACAAAATGTAGATGTCTTAATGTCATATTGCTCGTAAGTTGAAAACACAGGACTGAAAAATAAACGTAGCCTACTCAGGTACGTAAGATGATCAAGATTCGTAATTGCGAAACTTGGGGCACCCAACATTTTCACCAGCGACACTAACACTGCAGTCAAGTGTGCGCTCTGGTATCACGATATCGAAGTCTGTGGTTGTAATGAAAGGAGGTATCATGCAAAATTTTGTACATACCCACTAACGACAACGCGCATAAGATGTTCAGGGAGGTAGTTGCACTTGTAAAGGAAAAACGCACGGCAAATGACCACTCACTGAAACTAAGGTGAATATAGTTGGAGGGTTTTTCTTTTTTGTCACAGGACAAAAACGCAAGAAGACAACCTACCCGATAATTAAACATGCCACAATCGACAGCGCATAAAATTCTGGAAACTAATTTAAAACTTTAAAGTTACAAAAACCAAACATGCAACATGTAACACCCCAAGAAGAATTTCGCTACACGCTTTGCTGTCACATCATTTTTACAGCTAGCACTATGTTTAGTGACGAAACCCCCTTCCATCTGCCCGAGCATAACTTACATAACATTAGAATCGTGGGGAGCAACAATCCCCATGCAGTGGCTCAAGAAACTGCAAGGGACGGTCCCAAGATCAAAGTCTTTTTTATTCTATCCAAAGAAATAAGTTCAGGCCCTTCTTTCTTGCCGAAGGCAAAGTGACTGGTGTAGAACACCCATCGGCGGCCAGTCCATACAGCTTAATCAGGCGACCGCCTATGGCGCCACTGAAGTGAGGCGACTAATTCGAGTTAAAAATATAATATTGTTCTAATTTCATGATGATTATGAATTTGTAATAACAAATATTTGCCATTTTAATGCATTTTACTTGAAATCCGATCTGCCTATCGCATTTTCATCTTGCAGCCTTGGACTAAAAAGTTTCCAAGGAAGTGGATTTGCAGAGATGGCATTATCACTGGGCCGCCTCTTTCCCCTGACCTTACACCACCTGATTTCTTATTCTGGGGCTACATACAAGATTCTGTATATGTCCCACAATTTTTCATCCCCTTGTCGGGATTTACTGTGAGTTTACGGGCTCCCTAACCCCTGCCATGCTTACAGTCCCGTGGACTGAACGCACGGGGATGTGTGCCGGGCTACTCCTAGTGCTCTTACTGAACACCTGTAAACTGTTCAAGTGCACGTCACAAAAACTTCATCATATAACTTACCAACATAAGTTTAGTTTCCATTCCTTTGGCTCTTATGTCTTGGGTAATACTACAATAAAATCGTCCGCATTAATGTATCCAACTTGTGTAACTAACCTGCCGCCAGCACGATCTTTATAGCAAACCGCAATGTTGTAGATGTACATGGGTTGTCAAAAAGTATGGAATAAACCACGTACATGCCTGGAACGGATTTGATCTAAACGTAAAAACACCCTTCGCCCACTCTAATACAGGTCATCCATATTGCATGTACAGGCTACCGAAGTAAGGTTACTTCCACAGCTAAATTGCTTTGCTATAAAGCATAGAAATAAGCATATGGCTAATACTGTCAATAGTCAGTTTGCTGTAAAACATAGAATAAACGTATGGTTAATGTTGTTATTTATAACTTAAAGGTATAAACCTACCACTGCTGTTGAAGTTCTAGATTAGTTGAAAATGACGTACTCCACACACCAACTGGAATGTGAAATCACGCAAACACTGCACAACTTAATAGGAATCACATTTAGTATTACACAAATCTTTTGGTGACACGAACCACGTTTGTTTGAAAACCTCGATACGAATTGATACGTTACGCTAAAGAAATGAAATCAATCACTTGTTTTTAACTTCACACGATCTTCCACCACTGACTATTAATTCCTGAAGGTCTTAATACTAAAGTTCAAGGAGTAGCACAGCATAGCACAGAACAATTGGCGCGGTGTAAGTTCACAAAATCAACGCTAATGTCGCCAAATGTCACATTCACAGAAACAGGGAATTGGCAACATCATAGCAGGTTTGAGCTAGTTTATACAAGTGTAATAAAGAACGAAATCGGTTCAGAAGTCTTGCGCAATGCGAAATAAGACTGTGACAACATACAATACTGACTAAAATCATCTACAGTTACGCCGAAAATTCTATTCAACATAAAAAGCGTGGAAATATCGGCAGGGCAAAACACTTCTGATGCGTTCGCTCTGTTATTGCCCCAATATGTCATATTTGTAAATATTTTCCAGCAAACACCGAGTTTTTTAACCGTCATTGTAAGTTGTCCTCGGATCCTAGCAACAGCCTTACAATCGATCGTCGACAAGATATCTTTGAGTGGGGAGACTTACAAACGGCATTTCCTAAACCTCGACACTAGACGTTTATAACTGATCATGCTGGATGCTTAATTGTTTCTACAGCCTCAGCTCGCACCTCACAGATAACAGTATGCTTCAATTATAAAAGTTGCTCCTTCCACCCGAGCACCTACGACTCAGAGAATATTGGCTAATTTTTAAAGACCAATTACGGCGACAGATCATAACCTATGTAGGGCTTCAAGCACATTTTCTGTTATTTTTGACTGATTGTAACTAAAATCGAAATGTGTAAACAAGTTGTAGTAAAAACCCAAATACGAAATTCGTCGGGTGGGAGTCGTTCTGTTCCATGCGGAAGGACAGACAAGAAGTTAATAGTCGCTTTTCGCAATTGATCTGCAGAAGCTCCTAAAAACGTTCACTACCTAGTAATATTATAGGCCCTAGCACCGTCTATTTGAAAACGCACTCAAAACCTTTCGTGTACTGCCTTATACTGCTCTTTTCACCGTATTATTTCTAGGGGGAAAAAAAGTATCCATGCATGCAAAATGCGGGTTTCGACTCAGTTTAATAGTGCCAACACACGTAGGTTATTCGGTAAAATTAATTTTCGTTGGAATCGGTCGAATATAACACCCTCATCTGCAAGAATTTTAAACCCAATTTTAGCCTATAATTTCTTCAAGAACATAGTCATCTTCACAACTCACAATAAGGCATAAGCCTGAGATATGTGACTTTTATTTGAAATATTTTTTGGTATATCTGACGACATACAAGAAAGTAACTTCACAATCGTAGGCTACCAAGTTTCAGAATAGTTTACATTCTTCCAAAAACTTATTTAATTCAGCATACTCGTATGTATTAAGTAAATACGGAACGCTAAATACGTGGGACATGCAGCACGTACAGAAGATAACGAAAAGCAATGAAAATTTGAGAACTAGGTGCAAATTGGAGGACAATATTAAAATGGTCCACGAAGTAATAGGGTATGAAGATGTTGACTGAATTGATCTGGCTGAAGACGCGTTCAGTGACTGCGTGTGAATACGGTAATTATCCTTCGGGTTGTATATAGAAGAAACATTTATTAACTATCTGGGGAGGGGGTGTTTTCTTATTTAAGGACCCTGTCTCATGCCGAAGGATTTATTACATGAATGCACAGTTTCACAAACACCGCGTTTCATATGGATCCCCTTCAAATTACAAGCTGCTACGGACTGCCCGTCAGTTACGCCAGTTGCTAAGAGGCAGGAAGAGACAGAAGACCAGAAAATCTGCGTGAGGGACTTCACAATTCGGACTTTCCACTTCTTTTATTAACCAAAAAATGCACAATGCACGGTAAACAAAATTATAAAATTTCCACTTACTATTATTACAGTGATAACATTCAAGCAACAGGAGGTCATAACTAACTCTACAGAATACATAACAACAGAAGAAACAGAGCCTGTCAATGCACAACTGTATTGTAGTAATTGTTAATGGCAACCATTTATAACTGATACAGTAGAGTTGTGCATTCATAGGCTATATTTATTTGTGTGTGTGTGTTCTAGAAGCACAACGGGGTACAAAATAATAAAATAACTATCGGATTTTAATTATCAAAAATAAAATAAACAGATCACTTTGGCTTAAATAAGAATGAAATTAATATTCATATTAAAGTAATATATGAGGAGGCTGAGTAGATTCATCTCCTACACGCTACAGACCAGTAGCAAGCTCCTGTGAACAAGGTAATAAGCCTACAGGTTCTTTACAAGATGGGAAATTCCAAGACAAGTTGTGTGATAATTAGCTTCTACAGAAACACTTTGTCCCATGGCATTTCTTGCACCATGGTCTCTTTCCCCGAAGGTCAAGCAGCCAGAGTGGCCATCAAGTGCTGAGATTACATATGAAAATGTACCTCCAGGCCCCTATACGACGCAATCAGGATGGGATACTTTCGTATGAGAACATTATAAATTTTTAAGCTTCTGAGGCAAACATATTCATTAAATTGTTCAACCCTCATCATCAGAATAGAGAAGGTCTCTGAAACATTGGTGTTTAGCCCACCATTGACATGGCTGTTAGCCCCAAAACAACTCAGTAAATAAGAACTTTACTAATTTTAAATGATTCATGACCATACAATGATGATACATCATGCAAAACAAGACCAACAAGTGCATATACAGATATGTAAATTCACTGTAGTATAAAAAACGTAGCCTCCTACATGAGTTGGCCAATTATTGTGGCCATCTTCAGTGGTGTTCTTTGAAGGATATACTATTTATATATAAATATATTACATACAAACTTAACATTACATATTTGTAAAATGTTTTGACATTCTACATCATACATCCTTCAGAGAACACTTCCTGGAAGATGGCCTCAATAGGTGGCCAACAAATGTAGGAGGCTATGCCATTTATACCACAATAAATTTACATATCTGTATATGCACTTCTTGGTATTGTTTCTCATAAAGATCTTTACTATTTCATTTTTTACTTTCCTTATTGGTGCAATAAAAGAGTTTGCATAAATGTATGGCATCCTTTCACAGCTTCATGAAAATAAGCCAGTAATTTCAAGAATTTGGTAACAGAGTACAGTCATAGACAGTAAAACCACTGATTGTCCTATAAAACTGATTTTACTTTTCCAGAACCTCCATATATAGGAGTAACTGCCAATGGGTTGAACAACCAGTTATGGATGCCATCAGCCTGGGTATCTAAGAACTCCTCACCATAAACAAACTAATTTGCCAGAACACACAAAAAACCTCAGAATTATACAGTTCTTATTTTAGCAATAAAAAATGCCATTAAAGACTTAAGAATTAAAAGGTCTATCTGGTTCATCTAAAAACTGATTCATAAGAACTGGTGACAAAAGGGACCATAACAGTATCTGTGCTGACAGTAATACAGCTCAGAGTTTGCAATAACCCAGGATTTCATGAACACCTGAACATACCTTAAGTAGTCAGTTGTAAAAACTTAATGCAACTGTGACAGTTGCAGGGCATTGCACACCAATTATCTCATATTACAATTTTTTTTTTTTTCAGGTGTGGAGGCTCTGTTTGCAACTGGTGGCCATTGCAGCCCTCTGTCTACATGCTCTAGCTCAAGTTCAGTCAGACTTATTCCAGTTATCAGACAAACGAAATACAAATAAATACTGCGGTAGAAATCTAGCAAATATGCTACAATATGTTTGTAATGGAAAATACTACCCTATGTTCAAAAAGGCAACTCAAGGTAACAGCATGGTAATGTAATGCTCATAATCTAGAAGTAGGAAGTACAAATTCCTGTAATAGAAAATAAAGCAATTCCATTCTCACACGATTCAATTGAAAATAACCAAATGACGAAAAACTGAATGTTTCCCTCTTGCAGCAGTACCCACTGCCCTTGAACTTCAGCTGCGGCTTCAAGGGTTAAATTACTGATAACTTTTCACACTGCAAGAAGTATTCCCAAGTAGAAACATTTGCATTCAACAGTCTCCACCAGGCACCTGTCAATGGCTGTAGAACACTGGATTTTCCCCAGGAATGATAGGAATTGTCTATATGGGTTTTCCTTTGGTATTGGCTTTTGCCCAAATGTGAAACAAATTGCAAAACATAACGGGCAAACGGCTCCCACATGTCTCAAATCAGCAGCAAATTTTCAAAAAGGATAAAATGAATTATTCTTCTGGTGTTATGTCTCCAAGAAGACTTTTTTTTTGTTATGTTTTTTTTAAAGCAAAATGCCATTCCGATTAAATATGGTATGACAGATTAACACTGCAGTTTTACATGCATAATACAATTGATCCTTGTTACATGTGGAGCTTTGTTCCCAGAAAATACTGTGTTCAGCACAACAATTTTTAGAAAACCTACAAGTGTATCAGAAAATAGGGTTTATAAAACTTCAGAAAGAATTAGACCATTTATGTTCATATAAATAGGAGTTCCATTTAATTAATATATATATAATAGTACTATGTACGGAAAATATAATAAGCAAGAAGTTCTGGAAGTTGCTGCAGAGGCTGGAGCTCCTACATAAGCTACTAAGACATTGTGCAGAGCATGTGTGTACACAAAGGTCACGAGGATTTATACAATGCACAGTTATAAGTCAACCAGACCTCCTTTAGAAGCTGCAAGTCCCTTAAGCTCTTGATGTTAGTATAGAATAGTGATTTGTAACTCATATAGAACGAAGGAGTATCATAGTAGTCTGTACCTGGAGGGAGTGAGCAAAGCCATTGAAAACCTCACTCAGGATGACACATAACTGGACTGTCTCCTACCCAGAAACTTCTGAATCTAAAGCAAAAGAGCTAACTGCTGAACCATGACTTGATATCTAGAAAATACAGAACAAAATGGAATCTGAGGTTCTAATAGCAGTGATTGTTAGGACTGCCACCTTCAGGGATGTGATGCCATCCAGTCTAGCACAAACATAGCAACATTTCTGAGTAACCTGCTGCCTCTATCAAAAGTAGAAAATGGAGGCAGCAGCTGCCTTTTAAATGTCAGTACAATTCTACAACAATCATCATAGAACAAAATGGTTTGTACATTTATTTTCACAGATGTAGAAGACATGAATGACTCTGCTTTCTGGATACAGCCTCCACCTATTGAAGAACGAGAAATTCAGTTCCCATTCCGCCCGAGATCAAATGCAGCAACACTGGTCTCTGGATCATTCAGAAGACATACACGTGGTGTTTATGATGAATGCTGTCGCAAAAGTTGCACCATACAAGAAATAGCAAGCTACTGTGGAAGACGATAGTCTATGTACAAATGAACGTCTGACAAGGAAAGGTCAGGTTTCCTTGCCTCAGTATATAAGAGGTTTTATGTTTTGGTCTGTTACATATCTGGACTAAATACAAAATTGGATGCTTAAAAATAATCGCCAAAACACTCCATATTTTCAATGTATTTGCCCATATGTATTACACTCTAATTGTATCATATAATTTTCTCCACATCCTTCTGAATTAATCCACTTTACCTTAGAAAAATATGTCAGAGAAACATAATACAATTTAAAATGTGAAACAAACTTTTTGAAAATGTCTTCTAAAAAATTACACCTTACTAAGTGGTAAATAGCTGTTAATTTTTGGAGGCACTATGCTTCTCTGAAACACCAGTAAATATTTACCAGTTGAAATGGTGTAACATCACAGACTGGATTTTTCAAACACATTGCTATGAAAATCCCACATCTTGCAGACTGATATTGTATCTAAAGTGTGAAATTCTTACAGATGTACAAAATGTTCACATCGTCAGAAAATCAATTACAAAAAAAAGCATAATTAATGCCACTGCTTCCTCTTGATCAATAGAGGGTCTAAATCTCAGTTCAACTTTCAGTCACATCACAGGAAATGTATGTGGCCTGGGATATATCACATGATGGAGGTCCAGCTGCAGTATGGCACATTACAGCTCAGTGCTAATACAGTACTGACACATTCTATCCACAAATTCCATCTATTTAATGACAGAGTATATAAGTAACATGGTAAAGGCAGACAGATGGTCAATAAACCTTGCCTGTTAGCTGTAATAAACTATGAAACTTATAGGTGTAGTTCATATCATGTTTCATGAAAGTGGGAGATTAAAAGAAAATGCTTAAGTATTATTTTACATTTTGTTGCATGACCATTATAAGTAGTTCTATTTTGTTCACAACAAGGATAATGGCAGATGGAAAAAAGAGCATGGCTAACTGGGTACAATCACCTTGCCTACTCCATTTCTTGGGGGAAAAAGCAGAGTCAATCAAATTTGGTGTGTGTATTATGAATATGCACACTAAAGAATAAGGCAAACAAACTTAAAACATAAACAATGCAATATATCACACAGTTTCAACATCCAACTGCTTGTTAAATCAATCTTGAGTATCAAATAGTATGTGAATTAACAGAAATACAAGGTATGTCAGAATGGATGTTACAGGTTTATTCTTACAACAGCTGTAACAGTGCAACTGCCTCTGACTCCATGACAGTGCTGAAATAGAACCCAGCTCAACACACAGGATGGTTTATGGATGGTAAAGAAAAAATATGCTACTCCAAATCAGGTAAAAACATGTTTATCTTCAGTTACATTGCACAAAAAGTAAAAGTACATATTTGGAATGAATACCCAGAAATTCTTGTACTATAAAAATGTAACATTATATTCACAAAAAAAAAAATATGTAATAAAGAATTTCCTTTTCTGGCCTCTTGATTCAAATGAAATGCAGAGCATGTGAAAAGGAGCATGAAGAAGACAATTTAAATATAACTCAACCTTTCTAAACACACTCTGCATGTTGGCTGTATACAGAATGGAACTTTTGTATGAAAGGGTTAAAAATGAATCTAATCACAACTTCTGAAAATGTCTGTCTTCTGGCATGTGATGATTTGCAGTCTGATAGACACACAACATATTTTGAGGAACATGAGGCCTCTAACTTGAAGGCAGAAGATATTCTGTGAGATTCGAGCAGTACTCTCAAAAAGGTGGTAAAAACCTACCAAACTGCATGGTGTCTCATTCCATAAGAGCATAATGTTCATAGTCATCAATGTCAGAACCTCAAATCTCATATAACAAATTCCTGTTCATGTTCGCAACCATGGCAAGTTCTTTTATCAGCGAATGCAGCAAATTTTTACTAAAAAATCACTGACAAACTGACTGTAAAATACCAGAGGATTTATATATTATACAGAATAAAAATATATTTAAAAATTCTATACATGGAATTAATTTGCAGAAGTTATATTAACTTTCTGTTATGTAAAAGAATTTTCATTCATCTACAAGTGACTGTAAATTTCAAAATAAAAAATATTCTGCCAACACTACATAGCACTTTTCTGAAGAAGTTGAGCAAACCTATTTGTTATAAGAAGAGACACATCAATAAAACGGTCTACACAGTTATTCAGGCATGTTTCAGTGCGACTGTCAAGCTTGCTACCAGGCTTATCCACACACTTCTCCCAGCATATATCATTAAATTCATGGATCTGCAGGAAAGAAAAGAAAAACACTCTTGCATACACTGCTAAAATGTGCAAAATTTACACTTCCATGTAAATTACCTTGTATCTGAGAAATTAAGAGCCCCAAATTCTGACCTCAAAGACAGTGATAGGATGCTTCATTGCTGGATGAGAATGAAGAGCCTTGTTTTATTCAGGTTCTCACAAACTGGGGAATTTGGGAGCAACACTGCATAGGCTGAATGAATGGTTAGTGTTCCATTACAAACTTCTTTCAAGAAACTTGTGCCAGAACGCAAGTTCCAGCACAATACATCATCAAAAATATCACTTTATGACACATTAATGGACCAATGCAGAATAATTCCCTAAGGCTACGTTGTGGCCTCTCAGAACTCTAGCAAACATATCAAACAAGTTTTACCCATCACTTGGAAAGTAATGAAGATAGTGCCAGAAAAATGAATGACTGAGACACAGGATTCATAAGACACCTCTTACCCCCTTCTTTGTCACTTCTGCTTTTTGTGTCTCAAGAACAGACAGCACGTGTGACCAGGAACCTTCACAAACCAGTAGTAGGGTAAAACTTTAATCAGCATTATTGATGAAGGGATCTTCACAGAAACTATTGGTATTCTAAACCATGAACTCAATTGAAAACCCCACAAGCACACAAAAACTATGAAACTGCAGCCTGATAGTAGCTGCAAAGGCAATGATCAGGTTAGAACTGAGGAACTACTTCATTCATGAAAAAATAAAACAGTTACAGCCATAAACAACTTTTCCTTTCAGTTCATTTAGCATACACCATACAGTAAATGTTCCACATAAACAATGTAGAAATTCATATTTACCTTTCAGTTCTGTAACCCATTTTCATATAGTGAGCCATTTAAGAGGAATTATAAAGTGTGGCTTGGGCTTCATAAAATGCATCAGTATCAAATAAAATCAAATTTATCATCGAACATCTTTTAGCATAAATGAAATCCATCAGTTTCAATTACTACAGAAGGAGGAGGTCAGACATGTCCTACCCAATATTTAAGCATTGTATGTACACTGTAACAGCAATCATGACAATACAAAGTCCATGTTTATTCACAGAAGGGCTTCCTACCTTCGGTATGTTTTGATTTTATAACGGTCATCCAGCATCTGTTCAACGGTCATGGAATGAGCTACCAACAGTTGTAATTTGTGTTGGCAATAACAGTACACCACTTTTTGTTAGTGGATTAAAACAAAAACAAAACGATATGGAACTTAACGGTGAGCAAGAATAATTACAAGTAGGAAATTATGGTGTGGACAAAGTACCACAACCAAAATTTAGGTTACGTTACTTGAAACCTGTGCTTCGTTATTTTCGACGTACCTGTGCATTAAGTTGCGCTTTCTGCTTTTCAATCATTAAGAATTCTTGAAGTTCGTGATCCCCTTCTTTCGCGGAACCTGAACCAGTGTCATCGGAAGAATACGACATGCTCTGTATTAACAAATACTTCTAATCGCATGAACCGTACAATATCACTCATATGCCCAATCGCAATTCCTTTTATGAGCCTGCGCTACGATGGATCGTACCCACAGATCATCGTAGGTATACCACATTCGCCTGGTCATCATCGGTAGCAGCTTACACAGAACATAGCAGCACGCTAATGTTGGCAGCACAGATAATACTCTTCGCTGTCATGGTAACTAAAAATGGTTAAACGCGCCAGAAATGTTTCGCTTTGCTGATATTAATATGCCAACAAACATAATTTTTCCTGTAAACTAGTTACGTCTTAATAGTTGTCAACAGTGGACTGCACATGTATATTATGGTGTTGCACTTTAATTGGTAATTATTTTCAGTGTTCGTAACAAAAATTTGCAAAAACGCAATACTAGCATCTTCACTTCTGGTCAGCTCGGCACTTTTCACCCCGTAAGAAACACTTAATGTAGGGGCTCAGAAATTTTCCAAAAATCTAGGAGCCACCCCCTAATTCTAGGGCCCAGAAGATGGCATGACGAAATTTCCATAGTGAGGAATTTGTAATGTGACGCTTTGGCCTCGGTGTGTGTGTGTGTACTGATGCATACATACTATAAGGAACAACGCAGAAGCTTTAGTAGTTACTATTAGTAAGGAGACTGGACTAGAAGTGCTGATAAGACTAAGTACGTGATCATGTTTCGAGATCAGAATACATGACAATATCACAATATGAAGATTTAAAATAGCTCCTTTGAAAGGGTGGAAGAGTTCAAATATTTGGGAACAACCTTAACGAATCAAAATTCTATTCAAGAAGAAATTAAGAGCAGACTTAAGTTAGGGAATGCTTGCTATCATTCGCTGTAGAATCTTCTTTCAGTTCGCTATTCAAAAATTTAAAGCTCAAGATATACATAACTATAATTTTGCCTGTTTTGTATGGGTGTGAAACATGATCGCACATATTGAGGGAGTAACGTAGGCTGAGGGTGTTTGAGGAGAATATTTGGGTCTAGGAGGGGCGAGGTAACAGGGGAGTGGAGAAAACGTCATAATGAGGACCTTAATGATCTGTACTCCTCACCCAGTATTGTTTGGGTTATAATATCTAGAATGAGGTAGGCGAGGCATGTAGCACGTAAAAGGGTGAGGAGAGGCGTATACACGGTTTTGGTGGGGAAACCTGAGGGGAAGAGCCACTTGAAAGACCCAGACGTACATGAGTGGATAATATTAAGGTGGATCTTCAGGAAGTGGGATGTGGTGGTATGGACTAGGTTGAGCTGGCTCAGTATAGGGACAGGTGGCAGGCCCTTGTACACACAGTAATGAGCTTTCAGATTCCATAAAATGCAAGGAATTTCTTGACTAGCTGAAAACCAGTTAGCTTCTCAAAAAGGACCTTGCTGCATAAAGTAAGTAAGTATGTAAGAAAGTGTGTGAACTGATACATTCTCTTGTACGTAAAACACTGTACTAATTGTTCTGAAAATATTGTGTGCCACTGTACAGAATTTATTTCATGAAATTTATTGGGTAATTTCACTTAAATATGTCAGCTTAACCCCAATTTTGGTTACAATCCAACAACAATAAAGTACACTACACATGAAAACGTACCCTTCCATGTTAATATCTCAAACATATGTTAAATATTTATTTGATTAAAAATATTTTTAAAAATCTAGCAAAAAATGTCTACAGCATACAGAAATTTTATGCACAGTACCCTTCCTGAAGTCTGCCATTTATTTAGGTAAAGCAAGCACATCACTGTGCCATCTCACCAGGTGACTAGATCTCCACCACATTTTGCTACCTTCATATTGTTTATAGGCACTCATACTGCTCACACTCCTGATGAGGTACCATGGTTAACAGTTG
>Ga0123355_10005589_pt1 | contig 18441 bp, 16 predicted proteins | sample TergutEmb28metaG_3_FD_89872 | JGI IMG/M metagenome (GOLD analysis project Ga0123355, IMG submission 89872) | Embiratermes neotenicus P1 segment gut microbial communities from Petit-Saut dam, French Guiana - Emb289 P1 | ecosystem: Host-associated > Arthropoda: Insects > Digestive system > Gut ... | reverse complement strand
TAAAACAACTTGGTGGGTTGCGGCGTCGAATGCATTCCTCGCTCTATATATGCACGAGCTACACCAGCTGTTTGTTCTGGACGTAGAGACAAGCTGCGCCCGCCTTTGTCTTCAAAGGTGTACATCTCTTTTTGGACAATATCTGTTGTATCACCTACCCCGCGTAAAAAAAGCTCTGTATGTTCAAACGAAGGGGTGCGGATTTCGGTATAACCAAAAGCACTCGTTATTCTACGGATACTATCTTCGACATAACGCCATAAGCGCATGTCATCGCCATATACATCATGGGTTCCTTTTGGGGCCTGGATCATGTTATCGTCCTTCTTTCCATATTTTTTATATAAAGTTCAAGATTCTTTGGGTTGAAATTCCGTGTTATTTTTGTACCTTCTATATATTTACTTACTGCGCCAGCACCTACCCCCAATACAGTTTGTATCTCCGACATCATACCAATATTATATATGCATTCCTTACCAGGGACACTGTAGCCTGTGTTTTCGAAGAGTGCCGCCATATTTTTTTGACGATATAGATAGTATGGCTCCATACCTCTATCCAAGCACATATTATGAGCGATTTTTAGTTGAGCTTCGATATCGAAAACCTGCGGTATCGGGTAGTCCAACTTTTTTACGATCCTATGCTCGTTGAGTTTGGATGCGCGTTTTACAGCCAGAGTATGGATTGTGATATTTTCTGGAGACAAAGAAACTAGTCCTTCCATTGTACGCTCCATGTCTTTTGGCCCTTCGTTTGGCAAACCAGCGATTATATCTGTATTGATACAGTCAAAACCTTCCTCCCTTGCCATTTCGAAGGCTCGGTAAAAATCATGTACAGTATGCTTACGCCCAATTTTTTCTAGGGTCGAGTTGTTTAAAGTCTGGCAATTGATAGAAATGCGATTAACGCCGCGCTTTCGCATAAGTGCTAGATTGCTGCGCGTGATAGTATCAGGTCGACCTGCCTCTACTGTAAACTCACCATTGATATTTGGCAGAGCATCAAGAAGCTCTTCCAATAAGTGATCACAAAGAGCAGTGGGGGTGCCTCCACCTATATAAATGGAAGAAATATTTTTTTGTGGCAACCTACTACATTCTTTCACGAGTGTTTTTATATACAATTCTTGCATTTCTATACTCAGTGGTTTGCTTTCTGTATTAAATGAACAATAAATGCAACGAGAAGGACAAAATGGTATGCTTACATATATGCCTATATAATCGCCAGGAATGCGCGCAGCTACACGATTTTCTGAATGCGCGACATCGATCGCAAGTTGAGCTCTATCCTCTTTCACATAAAACACGTTTTTTAAAATGGTTATTACCTGTGCATCATTTTGTCCGTTTTCAAGCCATTCTCGCACCATTTTTGTGGGACGGACTCCCGTCAAAGCTCCCCATGGGGTATATGTTGTTAACTCGTTTTTTAGTATATAGAACAAAACAAGCATGACCAGACGTTTTTCATTTAAATAAAACGGCTGGTCATTCAATTTTAAACTATAGTGTCCATATGATTTATTGTTGATGATGACATCACAATATACTTTTCCACCTTCAATCTTGCTAATAATTATATGATCTGTTTTTTCATCTGCATAACAAAATCCCGTATGCGGGAAAAAAATTTGCGCAATTGTCTGTATCTCATCGATATATTTATGATTAGCCAAGATTTTTATTTTCACGCAGTAGCCCGCCTGATTTCACAAATGCTTTTTTCTCTTAATAGCCGCTGCGAAAGCTGCTCTAGCCGTTCGCCATCTGCTATTTCTATACCTATATTAAAAATAGCTTCTGCCTGTTGAGTGCGTACATTCATTGCAGTGACTTTGACTCTCTCTTCTGAAAGAATCCTGGCTATATCCGCCAACAAGCCATCTCTATCATCACAGATCACACAAATATCTGTATGGTAAGTATTGCCCGATTTTTCTGCTACATGCCAATGCGTCTCCATCAGACGTTTTTTGTCTAGCTCATCTAGATGAAGCATATTTATACAATCTGTGCGGTGTACACTTGTCCCTCGTCCTCTGGTTATAAAACCAATTATTTCGTCTCCAGGGACAGGACTACAACATCTTGCAAAGCGTACATCTGTATCGCCTATTCCCTTTATCACAATTCCACTTTGTGTTTTGCGATCAGGACGCTCTGCACTTTCTGCTAATAAGCCCTCGATTAGTTCCTCATCTGTAGGAGGCGGTAAGGTTTTTTCATATTCCCTGTACAAACGGTTAACAATCTGTTTTTCTTTAAGGCCGCCAACCCCAACCATAACGTATAATTGATCTGCATCCTTACAATTATATCGTCTTAGCACGGCGGCAAAGGGTTCTTCTAGTGCCATCAAATCTTCAAATGCTATATTCAGCTCCATTGCGGCAACACTTAGTAATTCATAACCCTTTTGGATGCTTTCTTCCCTGTCTTGACGCTTGAACCACTGATTGATTTTTGTACGGGCTTGAGCGGTTTTGACTATTTTGAGCCAATCACGACCAGGTCCCTTGGTGTTTTGGCTAGTAAGGATTTCTATCCTGTCACCAGTTTCTAATTTATAGTCGTTTGTGACAATACGACCGTTTACCTTGGCTCCTACCATACGGTTGCCGACAGCAGAATGTATCAGATATGCAAAGTCAATTGGTGTTGCGCCATCAATGAGTGTATGCACATCTCCTTGTGGTGTAAAACAATATACATGACCTTTGTATCCGTCCATATCCATTTTGAGGACATCAAGAAATTCATCGTTGTCAGAAATATCACGCTGCCAAGACATGAGTTCTTGTAGCCACTTATCCTTGGCTCCTTTGTCGCGCTCTTTGTATTTCCAATGGGCTGCAACGCCAAACTCCGCTACCTGGTGCATTTCATTGGTACGTATTTGCACCTCTACAGGTTCGCCATTATGAGGTCCTACAACTGTTGTATGAATGGATTGATACCGATTCATTTTTGGCATTGAGATATAGTCTTTTATGCGACCTGGCACCGGTATAAACATAGTATGAATCCAACCAAGCGCGGCATAGCAGTCTGTGACTTCGTTTACCAATACTCGTACGGCAAACAAATCATATATCTGGTCCAGGGTCTTGTCCTGGGACTTCATTTTTCTGTGGATACTATAAAAGTGTTTTGCTCGGCCTTCTACAGTAGCTTCTATGCCTTCTGCTTTTAGGCGGTTTCGCATAATAGACAAGACTTCTTCTACAACAGCTTGTCGTTCGCTTTGTTTCATTTGTATTTTTTGTGAAAGATCGTTGTATTTTGCTCTGTCTTGATATTTGAATGCAAGATCTTCCAATTCGTATCGAAGTTTTGCTATACCCAAACGATGAGCCAGTGGAGCGTATAAATCCAGTGTTTCTTGGGCTATAGAACGTTGCTTTTCTTCCCCATGACCGCTTATTGTCCGCATATTGTGAAGGCGATCTGCAATCTTAATAATTAGTACCCGTATATCCTGCGACATATGAAAAAACAACTTACGATAATTTTCTGCTTGTTCGTTGGCTTTGGCTGCGAGTTTTTCCTTTGTGCCTTTTGGGAGTTTTGGCTCTTCATTTTCTTGTTCTGACGTGGTGCCTTGATTATTTGTTTTTGCTAGATATTTTACTTTTGCGATTTTGGTAACTCCATCCACCAAGTTTGCTATTTCTGTCCCAAATGCGGCAGTTATATCTTCAAGGGTACAAGGGGTGTCTTCTACCACATCATGAAGTAGCCCTACGGCAATTGACTCCATATCAGACCGCATCTCGGCTAATATTAACGCTACAGTCAAGGGGTGCATCACGTATGGTTCCCCCGTTTTGCGATATTGACCCTCGTGTGCCTTACATGCAAAGTTGAATGCGTCCTCGATAAGAGTTAATGGCGATGCCGGTCTGTAACTCTTTATTTCCGAAAGTAGATTTTTGTATGTGTTGTCAATAAGTCTTTTATGTGTCTTATCCATACCCGGCACCTCCTTTTTAATATCAGCTTTAAATTCTTCTTAGCCACCGATGATTGTCAACTTGCGATTTTTATCTTTATATTTATACAAGTTATGCAATCATCCGTTATTTGGAGTTTCCGTTTATTATAATATTTACAGCGGAATTTGCAAGATTTTAGGGATGATTAATATCATCTTGATTTTTAGTATCATATATTATCGTCCGATGCTCATAATACTTATGTGGCAGCTCAATTTCAAAGTGTTCACAAAGCAGCTTTGTTACTAGGAAATTCAAGCTATATTCCCCATCATCTGTGTTTTCCTCAATCTTTTTTGCAAGCTGTGTACCGTTTCTTACCCTAAGACTATATCTGGTATAGTTGTCAGCATTATATTCGGCAACCTTGTCTGTCTTGTTTTTCATGAAAACCTCCTAAATAAGCGGTATAATCGGTATGACACCATACCGGTTTTTTATACGATACCACAAAAAACTTGCTTGACATATCTTAATCACCAATTTATACTCAATTTACCATAGACAGTAGGTGCTTTTTGCATAATTCCTACCCAGGTTGCTAACATGTATGTTTATTGCAAGATCCAACACAGGATCTTTGTGTGTACACGTATTTAAGCCCCGACTATGGACACAGTCAGGGGCTATTTTTATGCCCCAAAAACATGAAGGAGGTGAAACATGGCCAATCAGATGACTAACTTGGAAAAAAACCGTACCGCTAAACATGTTGTTGTGGACGAGATAAAGGAAAAGCTGTCTCGCAGTAAATCTTTAGTGCTTGTTAACGCTCGGGGCTTGACCGTAGAGCAAGACACGGTACTGCGCAAATCCCTTCGCAAAGTTGGCGGTATTGATTACAAAGTCTACAAAAATTCCATGGTCAACTTAGCGGTTAAGGACACAGAGTTTGAAGGTATCAAAGATTATCTAGCAGGTCCTACCACAATTGCATTTTCATATGAAGACGCAACGGCAGCAGCTGCAGTAATCAACAAGCATCTTAAAGCTATGCCTGTGTTGGAGTTTAAAGCCTCAGCAATGGACGGCAACGTATACGATGCCAACAAGACCAAACTTATTGCAGAAATTCCGTCCAAAGATGTACTGCTCTCCAGATTACTTGGATCCCTCAAATCGCCAATGGCTAGCTTTGCACGTGTTATTAATGCAATAGCAGAAGACAAAGGTAGCGGCGCACAAGCTCCACCAGTAGAAGCAGCTATATCTGCAGCAATATCCGAAGACGCACCCGTCACAAATGAACCAACCCCTGAAGCTCCTACCGAGGAGTAAATCTTAAATCTATTTTCCATTTAGGAGGAAAAAGAAATGGCAAAACTTACAATAGCAGAACTCCTTGAAGCCATCGAAGGGCTTACAGTGCTGGAGTTGAACGAGTTGGTAACAGCCGCCGAAGAAAAATTTGGCGTTAGTGCCGCTGCCGGTGTAATGGTAGCAGGTCCTGCTGCTGGTGCAGCAGATGCAGCAGAAGAAAAGACCGAGTTTGACGTAGAGCTTACAGATGTAGGCGGCGAAAAAATTAAGGTTATCAAGGTTGTACGTGAAATCACTGGCCTTGGCCTCAAAGAAGCCAAAGAATTGGTTGACAATGCTCCAAAGGTCCTCAAGGAAGCTGCTCCTAAAGCAGAAGCCGATGGTATCGTCGCAAAACTTGCAGAAGTTGGCGCAAAAGCAACCCTTAAGTAAATTGTTAACACTTTAGTGGGGGCGGCATAATGCCGTCCCTATAGTTTATACAAACCATTTCAAAAGAGTTAGAACCTGTATTAATAACCGCAATGCCGAATGGGAATGGCGATATTTTGCCAATCTAGGCGCGTCTTTCGCCGCTTGCCCATAAAGGCAAGCAAGAAAGATGTAACGACGAGTGGCGGGATACCGGCGTTTCCAGGCGGCGTTGTGCTTATTAAACACAGGTTCTTAGTTTGAGAGGAGAAAAACATGGCTCATAAATATGTATATATGTTCAAGGACGGCGACGCTTCTATGAAGAACCTCCTTGGCGGCAAAGGTGCCAACCTTGCCGAAATGATTAAACTAGACATTCCTGTACCCAACGGTTTTATCGTAACAACAGAAGCCTGTACCGAATACAACTCAACTGGCAAAAAGCTATCTGCCGACATGAAAAAGCAAATCGACCAGTGCATAGCAGAACTCGAAGCAACAAGCGGCAAGAAATTCGGGGATTCGAAAAACCCACTGCTTGTTAGCGTACGCTCTGGCGCAAGGGTTTCTATGCCTGGTATGATGGACACTGTTTTAAATCTTGGTATCAACGATGACGCGGCCGCAGGCCTTGCAAAACTCGCAGGCGGTCGCTTTGCATACGACTCATATCGCCGCTTTATAATGATGTTTGCAGACGTTGTTATTGGCGTAAGCAAGCATAAATTCGAACATGAAATTCACGCATATCAAGAATCAAAAGGCTATTCTGGCGACGGAGATATGACAGAAGACGATTGGAAAACAATCGTAGAAAGATTTAAAGCCATCTATAGAGCTGATCAAGGTCAAGACTTCCCAACCGACGCAAAAGAGCAGCTCTATGGCGCAATCACCGCTGTATTCGAGTCATGGGACAACCCAAGAGCTTTTGTATACCGTCGTCTCAACGACATCCCATACGAATGGGGTACCGCTGTTAACGTACAACAGATGGTATTTGGCAACATGGGCGACACCAGCGGTTCCGGTGTTGTGTTCACACGCAACGCCGCAACAGGCACAAACGAAATGTACGGCGAATATCTCATGGATGCTCAAGGCGAAGACGTTGTAGCTGGTGTACGTACACCACTTCCTTTCGAAGATCTTAAGAAAGAAATGCCAGCCATATATGACGAGTTTGTAGGTCATGGCAAACGCCTCGAGAATCATTACAAATACATGCAAGATATGGAGTTCACAATAGAAGAAGGTAAGCTCTATGTCTTACAAACCCGTAACGGTAAGTGTACCGCACATGCAGCAATCAAGATCGCAGCAGATATGGTAGACGAAGGGGTTCTTACAGAAAACGAAGCTCTCCTTACCGTTGACCCTAAAGCACTTGACCAACTCCTCCACCCAGTGTTTGATCCTGCTGGCCTAGCTGCAGCAAAACTACTTGGCGCAGCACTACCTGCGAGCCCAGGTGCGGCGGCTGGTAAAGTTTACTTCACCGCTGACGAAGCTGTTGCGGCACACGAAAAAGGCGAGCGCGTAATCCTTGTCCGTATGGAAACTTCTCCTGACGATATTATGGGGATGGAAGTTGCAAAGGGTATCCTTACCGCAAAAGGCGGCATGACCTCCCATGCTGCACTAGTAGCTCGCCAAATGGGTTGCTGCTGTGTATCTGGTTGCGAAGATATCAAGTTTGGCAATAACTCATTCACACTTGGCGGCGAAACTATCAAGGAAGGCGATTATATTTCCTTAAACGGTTCTACCGGCAATATCTATCTTGGTGACGTTGCAACAATCGAAGCAGAAATCGCTGGCGATTTTGCCCGGTTTATTTCATGGGCAGACAAAGTGCCAGGCCGTCTTGGCATCCGTACCAACGCAGACAATCCCAAAGATAGCATTATTGCTCTTGAGTTTGGCGCAGAAGGTATCGGCCTCACCCGTACCGAGCATATGTTCTTTGAGCCTGATCGTATTCCAAAAATGCGCAAGATGATCCTAGCAGACACAGAAGCTGAGCGTCGTGCTGCTCTTGACGAGCTGCTTCCTTTCCAAAAAAATGACTTCAAAGGCATCTACGAAGTTATGGAAAGCCGCCCTGTAACTATCCGCTTACTGGATCCCCCACTTCACGAATTTATGCCAACAAAAGAAGCCGACTTTGTTCAGCTTGCAAAAGACATGGGTAAATCCGTAGACGAAGTAAAATCCAAAGCGCTAGCACTTCACGAACTTAATCCAATGATGGGTCATCGCGGTTGCCGCTTAGCTGTTAGCTATCCAGAAATCGCAGAAATGCAAACCCGCGCAATCATCGAAGCTGCTCTAGAAGTCAAAAAAGCCAAAGGATATGATATCAAGCCTGAAATCATGATCCCTCTAGTTGGCGACCTCAAAGAAACCAAGTATGTAAAAGAAATCGTAGATAATACCGCAAAAGCACTTTGCGAAGCAGCTGGCGTAACCTTAAGCTACTCCGTTGGTACTATGATTGAAATCCCTAGAGCTTGTATAATTGCAGACGGCATTGCAGAAGTTGCTGAGTTCTTCTCCTTCGGTACCAATGACTTGACCCAAATGACCTACGGGCTAAGCCGTGATGATGCAGGCCGCATCCTCAAAGATTACACCGAGAAAAATATCTATGAAGGCGATCCAACAGCCAAGCTAGATGTTACCGGCGTTGGTGTCCTTATGGACATGGCAGTACAAAAAGGTCGCGCTGCACGTCCTGGCCTAAAAATCGGCATCTGTGGCGAACATGGCGGAGATCCATATAGTATTGCCTTCTGCCATAAAGTAGGCCTTGACTATGTATCATGTTCACCATTCCGAGTGCCAATAGCACGCCTTGCAGCTGCTCAAGCCGCACTCAGGAATCCAAAGAAATAAATCTAATGATAAATTAAACACAAAAAGCCTTAGATAGCGCACTATCTAAGGCTTTTTTTAGATACATTATTTTTCATAGTAAAAAATAGTAATATCGTAGCCAATATTCACATTCATGTTATAATACAGTATGTTTAGTAATAGTTCTGTATACTTGTATAGTTATTACTTCATACGATACATAAATATATAAAAAAGGTGGTAGACCTATGGCGATCGTTAATATTGTTCAATATAATGGGGGTCCTGATGTTTTTGCATGGAAGTTTCCTAACGACCAATTAAGCACTTGGACTCAAGTCATCGTTAACGAATCCCAAGAGGCGATTCTACTTAAAGGCGGTCAGGTTGCGGATATCTTGGGGCCTGGGCGACATACTTTGGATACCGCCAATATCCCCATACTCAGTGCACTTGTCCGGATACCATTTGGTGGTCGCTCCCCATTTACCGCAGAAGTTTGGTACATAAACAAGGTACATTCTATGAGCATAAAGTGGGGTACCCCAAGACCTATACAGTTGCAAGATCCAAAATACAATATCTTCATCCCGCTTAGATCCTTCGGGCATTTTGGCATACAAATAGCAGAACCCAAGAAGTTCCTTGTTAAAATGGTAGGTGTCTTACCTGTTTTTAACAAAGACAATGTGGAACAATTTTTCCGTGGCCTTTATCTGACAAAGGTCAAAGACGCAATCGCATCATATCTTATTAAAAAGAGCATCTCTGCATTAGAAATAAACGCATATCTACTCGAGCTATCTGATCATTTGCGAGAAGCCATGATACCAATCTTTGATGAATACGGGATCCGGCTCATCAACTTTAATATCAACAATATAAATGTACCAGAAGACGACCCAGGCGTCGTAAAATTAAAAGAAGCACTAGCAAAACGAGCCGAAATGGATATTGTAGGATTCACATATGCGCAAGAACGATCATTTGACACATTGGAAGGAGCAGCAACCAACCCAGGCCAATCTCAGGTTGGCATAATGGGAGCAGGACTTGGATTGTCTTTGGGAGCAGGCATCGGTGGTGCAATGAGCAGCCAAATGGGTCAGATAACTCAAAATCTCAACATGAGCAACACTAAAAAATGTCAAAATTGCAATAATGATACGGATCCGACTGCCAGATTTTGCCCACATTGCGGCAATGACACAAACGCTCCGAGATCAATCGGCAAAAGTTGTATGCACTGCAATGCAATAATCCATAATGACAGATCAAGATTTTGTCCAGAATGTGGCGAATCATTGACAAAGAGCTGCCCAAGGTGCAACTCACCTATAAACGGTAGCCCAAGATTTTGCCCAGAATGTGGTGAATCCATGATGAAAACCTGTCCCGGATGCAATTCACCTATAGAAGGCAATCCAAAATTCTGTCCAGAATGCGGAAATAAGTTTAAGGAGAATTAATATGTGGATCATGATACTTTTAGCATCTGCGATCTTGATCATAGCCATTTTTTTTGCCGTACGATACACTTTTCGCAAAGCAGACAATATTTCTCATACCCATTCTCAAGCAATGGTATTTATGAACGAATGTCAAAATAGAGTTTTGAGCATGCTTTCTAATGTTCCAGATTCTGACTTTATCAAGCCTCTTACGACTCTACATGAAATGATTATGTATTCCGATAAATCTGGTAATAGCGAATTGGATTGGAAAATAGACCCTCTCCTTACACGTCTAGAAATGTCACTAGCAAATACAGAAGGCGAAGACGTTAATGCGTTAATAGACGAAGCAAAGCTACTTTTCACACGACGCAGTGAAGAAATACGGATATCCAAGCGAGGCAAGTTCTAATGCATCCACATCCCCATATTCCAAAAAAAACCGCAAGTTCAAAGGTAGCTGTTGGCATCAGCATTGTATTTGGTAAGATGTGCAGCATACTGGGTTACTCACTCATTGCTCTTGGCGCACTTATTATGTTGGTTTTTACCATTGACGGAGATTATGCCGAATTGCATTTGATGTTTATTACATTTATGCCGCTAGGGACATTATTAATTGTACTTGGCGCAAGGACTAAACGACGCATCCGTAGGTTTCGTACGTACGTAAACATAATTTCAAATGGCGAAGATGATTTGGCTATAATCGCACATCATACCAATAAAACTGTACAATTTATAACCAAAGATATACAAAAAATGATTAACAAACGCTACTTTTACAATGCAGTATTGGACTTTGCCAACAATAAGGTTATAATGATAGCACGATCCGCTCCTATTAATAACATGCTTTCTAATGAAGAGCATACCCATCAACAAGATCCTTACTCTGCATTCGAAACATGTACCTGTCCTGGCTGTGGTGCTATGCGCACCAAGGAACGTGGAGTAATAGTGTCATGCGAATATTGCGGGTCGTCGATATAATAAAAACAACAATTTTATCCAAAATAAAAGGTGGTACATATGAAAAAGAAAATCGTCCTAACAAGTTTTGCACTAATGATAGTGCTAGGCATTGCCATTGTTTTTTATCCAAACATACGCACACGACTAAGCGCAAGGACTCAAGCAATAATACTAGAACAGCATCAAGAGGAAGTCGAAGCTCTTTATAGCGAAATAATTGCTAATCACTTCCGTCGTGCAAACGAAGTCAATTTTGCCTTGAGTCTATTACCAGAAGATGAAACGCTTTATCTAGCAGAAGAAGCCGTTTTGCCTCATGACTACATGGAAATATTAAATATTGGCGGGGTCATGGCTAGACTTTCTATTCCAATAATAGATGTAGATCTTCCTGTATTTCACACAACCAATTCCGATGTGCTAGAAATAGGGGTAGGTCACTTAGAGGGCACATCTTTTCCTATCGGTGGAGAAGGTACACATGCTGTTCTTACCGCGCATACAGCTTTGCCAATTGCTAGATTGTTTTCGGATTTAGAGCATGGTGTAGACATAGGCGATATCTTCCATATACATGTGCTTGACCAAAGACTTACGTACGAAGTCGACCAAATAATTATCGTATTGCCTCATGAAGTACGTGAATTGCGGATAATCCCAGATGAAGATTTTGTTACACTTATGACATGTACACCTTATGCGCTCAATACACATAGGCTATTGGTACGCGGTAGAAGGATCTCTAGTTAAAACGAATGTTATTGTGTACCAGCAAAGATGTATATGCATCTTTGCTGGTACACAACAATAACGCTATTTATAACGAAACATATGAATGATGGCTTGTATTTGGGGTAATATACATAATAGTAAAATTAATATACCTGTAACCATTACCTCTTGCAATTCGGCTATAATCCGTATAGATTATCAATAAGGGTACCTTGCCATCAAGGGGCTTATTTTATCTATCCTTGTACCATGCCGGAAAGGGGGTGCGCACAATGAAAAAACATTTACCTACATTATTGGTCATATTAATGTTGTTTATTGGTTTTTCGCTATTATTTTATCCAGACATTAGTACATGGTGGAACTCGCGCATCCATGCCGGTGTTGTAGACCAATACCGAGAGGCAGTCGAAGGGTTGTCTCCAGAGTTTATCGCCAATCAATTTGCCCAAGCCTATACGCATAATGCAGAGTTGGCGGAACTACCTACAACTTCATCACTACGAATAGGCGAAATGGCAACGTTACCTGATAATTATAATAGGATACTCAATGTTGGCGGAGTTATGGGCCGAATAGAAATACCCAAAATAGGTGTTGACTTACCAATTTATCACACTACAAGTTACCATGTTTTAAACCGAGGTGTAGGGCACCTCGAAGGTACAGCTTTTCCTACAGGAGGGTATGGAAACCACACTGCACTAACAGCACATTCTGGCCTACCAAATGCAACATTATTTACAGACCTTGAAGGCAATATAGTGCCTGGTGATTACTTTTTTATAGATGTACTTGACCGTCGCCTTGCTTACCGTGTTGATTTGATTACTACTGTATGGCCTTTCGAAGTAGAAGGCTTACGTGTTGTCCCAGGAGCAGATCTAGTAACACTAATCACATGTACTCCCTACGCTCTCAATACACATAGACTCTTGGTGCGCGGATACAGAGTACCTTATATACCAGCAATGGCAGAAGAAATCCAAGTCGAACAGAGTATTTCCAACAGAGTTGACATGCGTGTATATATCTTCCTTGGTTTCTTTGCATTGTTTATACTTGGATTCATAATTTATCAAATACTAACAGGCAACAAGAAAGCAACTACGGAACTACTAGAAGAACTCGAAATTCCAATGACACCCATTACCCAACCTCTGCCACAAACACAAATGCCTATAATCGAAACAACACAAAATCCCGCAGCAGACTATGTAGAAATACCTCCAACCCCTGTATTCATCCAACCCGAGCCAAGTCACGATACAATATCACTACCTACCGGACAAACTGCACCGATTACTAACGAAATGTACAACGACCCAAGAGACAATCCTACCAGCCCATGGGTTTCTCACTCGCCTATGAGTTTGGAACAGATTACTCCAGCAACAGGTTCTTTGCTAGAGCAATATATCGCAAAGGCCAAGGAAAACAACAACTCAACACGCAAGACAATTGCTGCAGCTTCTACAAAAACTGATAGACCTCTATATAAAAGACCCGACCCTAAGTCAAAAAAACTCAATCTGCTTCACAAAATAAAAGCCAATCGCAATATAGTTGCAGCATTTATTGCTACTCTTGTGGTGATAACAATTGGGATAGGTATTTTGTTTGCAAGACCTCAAATCGCAACAGCTGGGTACCAAAGTGCGATTGATGGATTTATATCAAGAATAGAAGATTTTAGAGAAGCTCATCATGAACGAGTTGTCGCAGAAATGATGGCGCGTTGGCATGATAGCGGAGAGCTTGTAGGACAGGATATAGAATCACTAAACGAAGACCCCTTTGCAGAGCTATTGCGTGATGTTCAGGAATATAACAGACGAATAAGTAATGGGAGTCAGCCCATCCTACAAGACCCATTTTCGTATAACCAGACTGGTTTTAATTTAGATTATTTTGGATTTGATGAAGATATGATAGGTTTTGTGACCATTCCAAGTTTAGATGCTCAACTGCCTATCTTCTTGGGAGCTAGTGAAGAAAACTTACAACGCGGCTTAGCGCATCTTACAGGCACATCAATCCCTGTTGGAGGCGAAAGCACAAATGCCGTAATAGCTGGTCATATGACTTCTGGCCGGAGTACCATGTTGGCAGGTGTAGACACCCTAGGACTTGGCGACGAGATAACAATTACAAATTTTTATGACACACTACGATACGAAGTTATAAATATTCAAATGGTGTATCCGTCACAAACAGAAGCACTTAAAATCCAAAATGGCAGTGACATGATAACACTATTGGCGTACCAAGAAGGTTATCCACAACGGCATATGATTACAGCTCAACGCATCCAGTAGCTTAACACAAACGTTTCTTTGTTGTTATAAATCTGTAAGGCAATTACCTTGGAATTTTTTTTACAGAGTTTATAATAAATATATATTTTTTGTACGGGAGGAAGAACTTATGATCACTATACCTAAAAAGAGAGAATTGGTTAGTGTATTCTTAATTGCAATGACATTAATTATGGTAGCTTTTATTGGAAGGCCACTTACAGTATCCGCATCGGAACAATACTACGAAATAGAGCGTTATAGCTTTGACAGATTATTTGTAGTATTTGACCCCAATTACGGTGAATTCCCTGCTGAGGAAACTGCAGACGGTGTACGATTGCCACTTAGAGGCGAAACGTTGACTGATTTCCCTCCCAATCCTATAAGGGCAGGATATACTTTTGATGGTTGGCGATTGCCAGGCGGTGAAACCCTTACCCAAAACTATTTAGTTGTAAATGGAGATATAGCACTTACCGCAATGTGGGTACCATACGGCACCCCACCTCAAAACACCCCATTGCCGACACAATCCCCAGCACCGGGTGCGTCTCCTTCGCCAACTCCGGCTGTATCGCCATCTCCATCACCTTCGCCATCACCAGGAGCAGCGTCACCTACTCCCAACAAAGCACAAGATGGATACCGCCCCAACCCTGGTACAAACCCTCTTGCTATAAGTTTTCTTATATTTTTAGCAGTAATCGGGCTTGGGATAGCCGCTTTTAGTATAATCAAACTGGCTGTAAGACATGCCGAGGCCAAAGATCAATATAAAGCTGATGCAACAAGATATGAAAGGGAAGCAAGATTGACTGATTTCCTTGAAGAAGATGATTTTAAAATTTAATCCAAATATCAATTTACTAGCATAACACAATAGCAAGAGTTGTATTATAAGGCTGCTTCGTTTAAACGAGTGGCCTTTTTTTTATGCAATTATTCGAAATTTTTCGGATCCGCTGGCAGCGAACGTATGATCCGCTCAGTCCTTCACATGCAGCTCTAAGCTATTCTGCCATAAACACAATTACCAATCTTGCTAGTTAAGTGTCATACCATTAATAGGTATCACTTGATGATGGATATAACAAAATCATGAAAAATAGTATCCCTTCGAATTGAAATTGAAATGTTCAACACACTTTTGGTGGTATGTAGTATGTGGAATTGCTTTCGAACTATTTGTATATTATTTTCGCAAAAGAAGTTGTTCATATTATGTGGTGCTTTTTTGTTTATGCATAAAATTAAGTGGCTCTAATGTACATATATCGTCTCGTTGATGAGGTGATAAATCGAGCGTATTTCATGCTTCATCGATTTATATATTTCTACACAATGCGATAATATGTTATTTCATATGGCATATAGTGCCAAATTTACATTGGTGAATCTATGTATTTATTGTGAGATTTACCAAAGTTTCGTTATTTTACCAATACATATTGACTCAAAAAAAAAAAACAGTATAGTATGTCGAAAGAGAACTTCCATGTTTTACATGTTTTGAGCAGGGCTGTATGCAAACTTAATACATGCCATTTGTTTGCACAAAAACATATTGTAAATACCTTAACTATGTGTCATTTCAACCACTTAATATGGATCTCAAACGAATGATAAATACACTACAGAAAAATGGCATATGTTAAGTGCAAATATTACACAGATATTTCGAGTGTGTATAGTTGTTGTATGATCTTTGCTCAATGATAGTGCTGTTATCTGGTCGCTGGAGGAGCGTTTATGGATTTAAAGAAGAAAAAGAATAGTTTGTCTTATTATAACTTATTAGAATATGAAGAAGCAGATTGCTTGTTTTATCTGTATCAATTTTCCGAATATGAAGTAGAAAACATGAATCATTATACAAATGTAAATTTTTTTTATGAAAACAAAGAATCCGACAATATGGCTCGTATCAGAGTGTATTATAAACTTGACCATGTAATGGGTGATGGGAATGAAATGCAACGTATATTACGACTATTAAAATGGACTGGAGAACACTTTAAAATAAATGGAAAAACATTGGAAGACAGGAAATATGATAGTGAAGATTTTTTTGACATATTAAACAGAGCAAGGATGGAAGGTTATGTATTGAACTGCAGATATATCTCTACTATTTTTACCCAAATTCTTCTCTCTGTTGGTTTTAAAACGCGTTGGGTTGTATGCATGCCGATTGCACTAGAATATAGAGAGTGCCATTGTGTGGTAGAGGTTTATATTGAAGCATTAGAAAAATGGATATTAGTTGACCCTTCATATAAACTACTCTACTTTAATAAAAAAGGTGAGTTAATTAATTTACATGAAATGAGAAGTCTTATTATTAAAGGTGAAAAGTTTAGAGTCGTTAATACACCGCATCATTATGATGATGTGTGGAATTGTTGGATCAATCATATATTTAGATTCAAATACAGCTTGTCTAATGAATACAACATGCTTATGCAAAAAAACAAGTCATATGCATGTTTAAATCCAAAAAATTTTGTTATAAATGACAAACGAATAATACATTCGGAAGATGATGTTACTGTGATAAATTATTATTATAATAAATCGCTTTTTTACTGAAATAATAAGTGGGGGTTACACATATGTATAAAAAATCTAAGTTCAATTTTTTTTGTTATAACGATCAAAAAGAGTTATTACTTTACAACTGTTATCAAGGTATGAAGAGTTTGTGTAAAATCAAGGACACTAATAATCAATCTATTTTTCTGAATGGAAACATTGCTGAAAATAGCTCCTTGCAAGATAGCTTATATAAAAGAGGTTATCTTGTATCTAATGATGCAGATGAAAATAGTAAATTAGATTTATTGATAAATAGCGTAATATCACCAAATGATTTAAAGCTTGTTTTTTCTGTGACAGAAAACTGTAATTTTAGATGCAAATATTGCTATGAATCTCACCAGAATATTTCTATTTCAAGTGATTTAAGGGACGACTTAATTTTATACGTTAGAAATAATATACAGAAAGTAAATGAATTGTCTATATCTTGGTTTGGTGGCGAACCATTAATGGAAAAAGAACTCATAATGGACATGTCGGAGAAATTAATTAGAATATGTAATTTTAACAAAAGAAGGTACTCTGCATTTATAACGACAAATGGGTATCTTTTAGATATTAAGACATTTGAAGATTTGTTGAAATGCCGTATTAATATTTTTCAAATAACGGTAGATGGAGTTGAATCAACACATAATTATAATAGACCATTCGTAAATGGTGGTTATACATTCGAAAAAATTATCAATAATCTAAACGAAATAAAAAAATCAAAGAACAAGAATTTTCATATTATAATACGCACAAACGTTACATATGAAATATATAATAACATTGAAGAATATATAACGTTGATTTCCAATTTGTGTGAAGGTGATGACCGATTCTCGGTAATGATTCATTATGCTAGCGCATGGAATCCAGAGATAGAGGAAGACTTTAAACTCAAGATTTTTAATGATAGAGATAATGTGTTGGATTTTTATAATAGACTTATTGGAAGCAAAAGAAAAATCAAATTTACGTTCATGATAGATCCACAAAATGCATCTTGTTTTTATGCAAGTAAAAATCGATTTTTTATTCGTCCTAATGGAGAAATACATGTTTGTTCAGTTTTTTCAGAAAAAAAAGAAAATATCATAGGCTATTTATCAAATGGTAACATTTCTTTAAAAGATAATTATTTTTCGAAAATTATTGATCCTAAATCATGTAAGAGTTTGTATAGCTGCTTTTATGCCCCTGTGTGTAAAGGTGATATATGTCCTTCAGAGCGTGAAAATAAGCAGGGATGCCCAACTACAAAAAACCATTTGGATTATATACTAAAATTAATTGATTTACGCGGAGACTTACAGATCATTGGTTAGCCGTTAAAGGATAGAAGCACGTTATTTTTATAATCAATCAGATAGTCATACTAATGAAGAGAAAGGAAACTTACATTGATTAATATTGAAAAAAATAAGGAAATCGTACAGAACATTTTAAATACATTGGAAAGCGTATCTATATTTATTGAACTGAGCGAATTTGACACGGTTGATTTAGAAAATTTTATTCAAGACTCTTTGCAGTTTATATCATTGGTTGTTGCATTAGAAAATGAATTCAAAATTGAGTTTCCAACAGAGCTGTTGATTTTCGATAACTTCAAACAAATGAATGATATATACAATATTATTAATGAGTTAATGTATCAAAAAGGGAATGATGAAATATGTAAATAATGTAAGGTGCTTTGCATTGTATATAGTATGACGTAGAGGAGGTGAAAAAGTGAAATCAAATCAAATATTGGGTGTGTTGTTGATAGTATAGATATATGATAAGCTATCCCATCAAAAGAGATGGGGTGTATCATGTTGGCTTGTAAGAAATGCAGTTCCGAGCGACTCGT
>Ga0123355_10005588_pt1 | contig 18446 bp, 15 predicted proteins | sample TergutEmb28metaG_3_FD_89872 | JGI IMG/M metagenome (GOLD analysis project Ga0123355, IMG submission 89872) | Embiratermes neotenicus P1 segment gut microbial communities from Petit-Saut dam, French Guiana - Emb289 P1 | ecosystem: Host-associated > Arthropoda: Insects > Digestive system > Gut ... | reverse complement strand
CTTCATCTTGGGTGATTCCCATAAATCTTATGGTTAATATACGTGCTTCTTCTAACTTGTATGGTGGGGAATTTGGTATTCCTGCTATAAATTTTTCACATAGCTTATATGCAATTGTTAGTGGTGTTTTTGTGCTGTCATTGGCAAATGTGATTTTTCCAAAGTTATCACGGCATATAGCTAACAATGAAAAAGACGAATTTAATGACACCATAAATGAAACTGTTCGTGTATTGTTCTTTTTCATGATTCCCCTTGGGCTGGGTTTAATGGCATTAAGCCAACCATTGATTAGTTTTATTTATGGGGGCGGGGAATTTTGTGACACGGCTGTGCAAATTACATCTACAGCTTTGTTTTATTATGCGATTGGTATTTTAGGATATGGATTATTAATTGTGTTAAGTCGTGCCTGTTATGCTATGATGGATGGGCGAACGCCAATTATTGCCGCTGTTGTAGCCATAGGGACTAATGCTGTTCTCAGCTTTATTCTTGCCCCACATATGTATATTGCAGGTCCTGCGTTAGCGGGTGCAATTGGGCAAACTCTTGGTGCGGGTGTGTTAATTGTCGCGCTAACCCGCAAAGGTATAATAACATTTCCCAAAGCTATAATTATAGACTTTGGGAAAGTGGTTGTACTTGCTGCATTAATGTTTTTTGTAGTTTCTGGAGTTAAACAATTATTTAACAATGTGTTACTACAAATAATAATCCCCGCTACAATAGGGGGCACACTGTATCTTGGGTTTGCTTTGTTGTTGAGAATAAGTGAAATTCAATGGTTGTTAAAAATATTCAAGAAATAGAATAGACTAATTCCCGTATGCACTAATATAATTTCCTTAAAGTCGTGAAAGGCACGATTTTAAGGAAAGGGGACACCCTCAAGGTTTAATCAAATGATACACAATATGTTGCTATAGATTCAAGTTGTTCATCATGATCTACAAGTAGCATTGTAATACCCTGTTTTTTCAAATCCACAATATGTTTTGTAAGAGATTCTCGACCTCGTTGGTCTAACTGTGACATTGCTTCATCTAAAAGCAAAATACGGGGGTAGAGTGCCAGCACAGAGGCAAGCACCACCCGTTGTTTTTGCCCGCCAGAAAGTTCCCGTGGGGAAGTTAGATGATATTTTTCCATATTAACCAAATCTAGCATTTCTTTTATACGTTCACCTATTTCTTGCTTTGGAGTACATACATTTTCTAGCCCAAAAGCGATTTCATCTTCCACGGTATCACAAAAAAGTTGTGTTTCTGGATTTTGAAATACTATACCAATTTCTTTTGCTCTATCGACGATGCTTAGAGTTTGCACATTTCTGTTGTATAACAAAACTTCTCCTGTGGTTTCCGCTTTTATTATGGACGGAATTAGCCCACACACGGCATGTAAAAGTGTAGATTTACCACAACCAGAAGCTCCTTTGATTAATACAGTTTCTCCTTCTTTTACCGTTAGAGAGAAGTTTTGAATTACTTTATATCCGCCATAGGCTATAGATAAATTGTTTATTTGTATGGGATTACTCATTTTCATGAATAATTATTATTGTCAAATATCTGCACCAACGATTAGAAAACGGGTCTAACGCAATCACAGACCGAAATGGTCCACTTCCGCCTTCATGTCTCGCGCCAAACAGTTCTCCATCTTCTTTTATGGCAATAAAAGTATTTTGATCATCAATAGCCTCGTCCCATGGAATCATAACAGAAAAACCGTCTTCAGCACGAAACACAACCCCAGTGGCGTTTTCAACAGAAATACCAAGATTTTTAAATATGGTTTTTAACGATATTCCTGTAAAGTTACGCGCAACACCTCTTGGATATGCACTAAAATTTTGAAGTTCCCATTCTGTAAAATCATTCATAGAAATCGAAAATTTTTGATTAATCACATTTTCATTCATTACATATATAAGAAATCGTTGTGGTCTTTCGCCAATAATGATACTGCTTGTTGTTGGTTCCCAACGACCAGTTAAACCAAATATCGAATGAATGTCAACAAGAGCAACAAAAAGAATACCATTCCTTATATATATCTTATCCTGTAATTGTACTAATTCGCCATTAATGGAAACTTGTGCAACACCACGAGGCGATGCGGTTAAATTGCTAGGGCTTTCCCCAATAATTGCGGTATTTGTGTCATTGTCCCATCTTATTTGTTCCCCAAATACTTCACTAACTGCCCTCAACGGTAGATATATTGTGTCATATATCATCAGTGGTTCAATTATATTACCTTCAACATCCCGCAGAATAGTCAAATCGCCATTTATATATACATGGAAATTACCTGGATTTTCAATCATCAAATTTCTGTTTGCTTGTACTGTGGCAAATCCATTTAAAGCAAATACTATTATTGCCGTTGTTATTAACAATGCTGTTGCCTTTTTTATAGAACTCATAAAATACCTCTTTACCTACAATGATTTTAGTGCAGTTTCTAAATCTCGATATGGACCCCAAAAAGCATATTTAAAGTTTTTGTCACGCATTCCCATATACCATTCATTTAGTTCTGTTTCTATCTCCATTAGATAATATCCATCCCCATCCTCCAAGTCAATAAATCTCCGAGGATTTGTAACATTTTCACCATTATCAAAAAATAAATCATCAGTCTGAACGGTTGATTTTATGTCAAAATCTACATACCATGCGAGTAGATCCTTTTCGGATTCATCAAAATGCGTATTAAGTTCTAAAAGCATATGAGAGCAGCCCCTAAATTAATTAATCCTTATACTTTGTAGATTTCTTGGGGCAAAATTTGAACCTCGCTCCTTGGCTACTCCAAAGAATGGACCATATCTTTCTGCAAGTGGCTCACTATCTTCGCCAACAACTATATAAACAACATTTAAAGCATCATAAACAGACCATGCCGCTTGAAAAACACTATCCCAAGATGTTGTAATTAGCCCTGTAGAGTTTGAAATGTCAACGTTTAAGCTATCTAATACAACTGAAAGAGGAACACCAGTAAAGTAACGTGTTCTGTCTCCAGACCAAGGTGCAGTAAAATCAACAAGCCCAAGAGCAACAATGTCATCCATAGTTAAAGTCCAGCTATCTTCGCCACGCATTATAACAAACTCACCATCACTAAGGCCTTCAATTGTAGTAGTAATATCACCAGCAGTCATTAAACGAATTTCCGCAACACCTCTAACATTTCTTGTGTTACGTTCGTCATGTACAAAAACGCTGATAAAACCAACTTCACCATTCTCTTCAAAAGCTAAGAAAAAATTTGTTTCATCAAGCATTTCTTCAACTGTAAATGGCTGAGAAAAACCATCACCACCTGAAATAACTACACCTTCTGCAAAATTGTCAATATTTATATTAAGATAACGAATGATATCTGCCATAGCAACCCCTGTAAAATAGCGTCCACGGGCTTCAAATGCTATAGGCTCTAAATGCTCCAGCAATTCAAGGCTTATTACATAACTATCACTACCCACAGTTAGTTGAATGCCTGTTGTTTGTTGAGCTTCTAAGGTATATGTTTCAATTACAATTTCTGTTAGATATCTCATAAAACGTTGCGCAAAAACATCATGGGCAAAAACTAGCATAAAAGGTCCACGTCCACCATGTTCCCAATGCCCTAAAAGCTCCCCATCTTGTGCAATTGCAATAAACCCATTTGTTGGGTCTAAAACTTCCTCAATTGTGCCTACTGTACCATGCCCGTCACGAGTGTTAAAAATAATATTACCCGTTATGGTGCTTATATCAATATTCAAAAAGTTCAAAATCGCAACAATTGGCACACCAGAATAATCTCGACGTTCATCACGAATGGTAGCATAAACATCTACTATTCCAAGGTTTAGAATATCTCCCATGCTAATACTATGGCGGACATTACCAACAATTATACTAATCTCGCCTCCATATGCAAGCTCAAAAGATTCAGGAGTACCACCTATCAAAATTGCATTTTCTGCACCATTCCACTCAACACTTTTACCAAGAGCTATTGCAACTGCCCTAAGAGGCAAATAAATCACACCATCAACCATAAATGGTGTTGGGTAATCACTAACTTCATTGCCATCCGCATAAACATTCATATTTCTTTCTGTTATGTGTTGCTCATCCTCATTAGTCACAACAATAATTTCCATTAAATTGCGCGCCCAACGCCCTGGTACTCCATCTTTGGCAAAAACATTCATGAATGGGCCTCTGCCCCCGTCTTCACGGCTTGTAAACATTTCGCCATCTTCGCCAAGCACCAAAAAGCCATTGTAGGAGTCTAAAACATCAGATGCATAAGCAGAAGAAGTCATACCATCTGCTGCCACAAAAATAAACCTGTGTGCCTCAGAAAAGTCAAGATTCATTGAGTTAAACACATCAGTTAGAGGCAGTCCTATGAAATCCCTGATATTACCCCTATCTTCTGCTGTAAAAGTTTGAGGCTCTAGTGCTAAAATTTGTTCTGAAGTGATATAATTGCGAGTATTATCATTGGTAATTACCAAGGTATAACTTGCTTGAGGGTTTGAACGTTCGCCAAAATAGAGCGTTCCAGTTAAGGGTTCCCAATGTGCTGCTCTATCAAAAGCAGTAGCCATAGCACGAATAGGCAAAAATATGTGTCCATTCACATTAAATGGAGGGTTACCCCTTTCACTTGCAGAAACTTCATTACCATTAATAAAAATACGGCTTGTGCTTTCGCTTAGGTCTTGGTCTGAAATCCCAGCACCTGAGACAATTGTAGGCAAAGCAAAAATTAACACCAATAGGATTACAATAAGATTTTTAAATTTTTTCATTTTACATTCTCCTTATAAAATTGGGGTTGTGGACCGAAAGCGTGAAAGTAAGACTTCCTCCCTCGTCTTTGGCGGGGGAGAATCCCTTCTTCACATTTTTGACTCACAATCAAATTGGTTTATAACAACGTTATTTCCATTAAATATCTAGCCCAGCGGTTTGGAAAAGAATCCAAAGCCATAACAATCATAAATGGTCCAAGCCCACCCTCTGCACGTGTTCCTAGCGGTTCACCATCTTCTTCAAAAACTACAAATGCATTGGATGTATCCATTGCTTCATTCACTGTAATAGATGTTGCAAAACCATCTAGGGATGTCAAAATTAACGCTCTGCCCCCTGAGGGATCAATTCCTAAATGTTCCAAAATAGTCATAACAGGAACTGCTGTAAAGTTGCGCTCAGCACCCCTTGGATGTGCCGATATATTCATTACCCCCAGATTAAAAAGGTCTTCCAGTGATACTACATGGGTATTATCAAAAGCAGTTACAAGAAATGTGCCACTTTCCTGGAGTGCGATTCTTTCAGAAATGTTTTCACGATTTATCATTGCTAATATAATTACCGCTGGTATAAGAACAACCAAAACTGCTACAATAATTTTTGCCTGTTTACTCATACTTATAAAAGCCTCCTGTGTGAAATGTATGGAATCATCATATCCATGTGATGGATAAACAAATGATCACCTAATCTATCAGCCCTACCATAAAGTTCATGTTGCCCATGGTCAGCAGTAATTATTATTTTTCCATTCCAGCCATTTACAAGCTCATATACAAAACCATCCAGCAAAGCAAGTCTTTCACTCACTTGGGGTGAAAAAGGTCCATAAGTATGAGATGTGTCATCTATACCCTTAAAATGAATTACTAACAAATCAACATCAAGATTATTCCTCGCATTCTCAAAAACTTCGTCATCTGTGCCATTTATCCCGTTTATGTCAGGTGATAAAATAGGAAAGTGGCTTGCCTGAAACATGTTTACAGAGCCTTTTATATAGGCAAAACTTTTATCCAGCTCTCTAGCAACCATAAAAATATCAGGGACTTCCAGCATTCTTGTCCGCCTATCTCTTATGCCATGTTCATCTGAAAGTTTGCCTGTTAAAAAAGAAGCAAGCCCTGTAGGGGAAATAGGGGGATAGATAGCGATTGCTTGTTGTGGATTTAATGACACAAGAAAAGGTGTATATCCTTGGTGATGTAGAAAGGTATACCAGCCCCAACCATCTAACATAATCATCATTACTCTTTCGCTGTTTTGTAAAGCACTAACTGCCTCATCAAAGGCTTGAGTCAGGGTTATTTCAGGGATATCCGCCATTAAACCAACTATGTTGTAAATAATCCTTCCATCTTCAAAAATATAATCTATATCATTGCCCTGCACCTGTAGGCGGGCATTAGCAAAATTATAATCATAGTGGCGTGAGCCATCCCTTCCAAAAATTGCAACATTATCCATTGCAGTAATTACATTACTCACTAAAAACCCACTGCCAGAGCTAATATCATCAAGATTAAACATTCTTGTACCATTTGAATCCACTATGCTGAAAAGTTCAAACCCTTCCCTTTCACCAAATGTTAAGTATGTGTTTATATTACTGTCATAAATGGGTGTAATTTCAGATTCAGTAATTTGTATATTTGTAGCAGTAACACTACAGGCAGTAAGTAAAACTAGAGATATTAAGGCTAGAAAATATATCTTCATTTTAAGACCTCCAATTTAAGACCTCCAATTTTTTTAGCTGTGCTGTTAAAGAACCTGCTAATAATCCACCTAAACCACCAGAAAGCGCCGCGGAACAAAGTATCAGCATAAGAGGTACAAACGGAAGCTGAAAAAATGCCATATTAACGATTATTGTACCCGTTAGATTTGATACCAAACCCGCAAAGAAACAACATAGGTGACAGCAACCTTTGTGCCGTATTAGTACCATAAGTAAATCAATAGAAAGCCCTGTTAATGAATAGCTAACAATTGTAAGTGGTCCATGATGCCCACCTACACCAATAACAAGCACCATAATTGCCTGCACAAAACCACATAAAACCGCCGCGCCTGGTTTGCCCGTTAATGACACCGCAAGCACGATAAACAACATGTAAATACCACCAGCAATTGCCCCACCTGGAATAAACAAAGGTCCTGTCAACATATGGACAAACGGCACAATTACAGCTTTTATTGCAATACCAAGTGCCGCAAGCAAGGAAATTACCATGAGGTCAAATACGCTGAATTTTCGGATAAATTTTCTGACCATTAAAAAAACCCTTTCTTAATACTGAAATAGTATTTATCAAAAGGGGTCACAAATAATATTGTGCTTAGTTTTTCCCCTTTTCACACTGGAAGGCTATTTTGTTTCCGAAATAACCCTAACGCCATATAGCCATAGCAAAATAGATTTTGCCTTAGGACTAGTATAGTCGGAGATAATATCACAACACAAAGGATAGACATTTTCTTATATATTGTCAATACCAAAAATGGGTTAGCACAGGAATCAATAAAATATACATAATTTTGAAAACTGTAATATAATTGTAATAAAAACATATTGACAACAAGAATAGAAAAAAGTAATATATTCCATAGAAACAAGAATCAATATCCTCCTTTCAGGCTGAAGGGGGTGTTTCCATTGGATTGAGCAATGACGAATGAATACAATAATGGGTTATTAAATCGTTTTTTGATTTCGGGTAGTTAAACTTATTTTCTTGGGAGGAATAGTAAATGAAAGAAAAAGGTTTTAAAAAACGTGTTTTTGCTCTGATAGTTTCATTTGCTATGGTAGTGGCATTCGTGCCTATAGTGGAAGTTTGTGCGACAAGAGTGCAACATTATCTCATAACTGATGGAATGTCTCAAGGAGAAATAGGACAAAGATTCTTAAATGTTGTGGTAAGCCAGGAAACACAAATAGGAAATTCTACTATATTTTTTGAGACAACTTTAGGGCTTGTAAATTCAATAACAAATCAGGAAATAGTAATGTTAGCAGGTGTACCTGTTTTAATTACTACGTATGATTTAGGGCATACAACAATCACATCTGGAACTATATTAGAGAATTTGGGTGGTGGAGTTTTAAGAGCTTTGCCAAGTGGTCAACAAGTAGAAAACTCACAAAATTTTGGATCTGCGTTGAATGCTTTTATTGAGGGCCTTGCACCTTCGCCTACTCAAATTGGAGCGTCTAGCTCTTATATTGAAATAGAACCCTACTTGATGAGTAGAAGTGGTCATCATCGCAGAAGTCAAATGTTTCCTAGTCCTTCTTCTAATCGATTGCTCAGTTTTGGAATGAATATGAGTTTTGACTATGAAGTTCGTTGGAATACAAATTGGGGAAATCCACTGTGGGATTGGGATAGAGCATGGATTCGCAATATGCATATAACTTTTCAGCTATTTGATAACTCGACAAATGCAACAAATGCTGAGTTTATAGAAATTAACCAATCCATGTCTGCTGTGTCAGCAATAGGCGGAAGCATCAGCCTATCATCAAAATGGGGATTTGGCTTTGATGTGTCACCTCCAAATGACAGTAGTCCGCGGCTAATGAATCATAGGGTGAACAATACTACTTTTGTAACTATAACTAGTCATATGACGGGTTCTGTTTATAGGTCTAGTACGGTTATTATACCTAATAATTTAGCAACTATTGAAACATTTGCAACAATTGGATTAAGACAGGGTAGTGGTGTGAACATTTATGTGGGTATCGCACAATACCATACTACAATAAGTAGCCATGGGGTAGTAAGATAGATAACTCCTCTGATAAAGCACTTCATCTTTTGCAATATAAAATCACAACGCATCAACATCTTTGTAACATACGGGGCGAAAGATGCGTTTTTTGTATTTACCTAATTCCTAGTAAAAATCATCAACAAGTTTGCATATCTTTTGTATTTGCAAAGGAATATCAACACCCTTTGGGCAAAGATTCAAGCAGGGTTTATCTACACATCTGCTACATAATTCCGCACTCTTGTGAATCCCCATATTTTCTTAATGCCCAATAACTTTTACCCAGAAAATAATAATTATACTGCCTTAAAAGTATATGAATTTCTGTTCCATGTTTGCAAACGCAACGTTGGCAACGATCGCAAGGTATGGGTGTAAAATATTCCTCTAAAGTCGTTATCACCCTATCAAAGGAAAGGCGTTTATACCTGTCTTGTGCTTGATAAGAAAGTGCAGAATCAACTTCTTCATAAGTACCCAAACCAATAATCGCGCTGGATATAGGGTATGACAAAACTGATGAAACTAGTGACGATGTAGAAAAAAAGGCAGGTAAGATACCCGCCGCATATACCTTATTTAGTAAAAACCCTTTTTGTAAAAAAAGGGTTTCTTGCTCCATTCTATCCAACATACCCCGTTCAAGGATATTGCCACAGCCCTGTAAAACATCAACTCGCCTGTCCTTTGCCCCACGTAATAATATGTCATAATAGTGAGTGGCGACACCAACAAACCGAATTTTCCCCATTTGTTTTAGTTCAAAAAGCGCGTCAATCGCACCACCCATCTCAAATGTGTCATCTACATTACCCAAATCTACTTGGTGTACAAAATAGATATCTGCATAAGTTCCCAAATTTTCACAGGATGTAATAACGGCATCATACATCTCACTGCCTGTAAAAAATCGTGCCTTATCAGAAATAATAATGTTTTCTCTTCCCACCAGCGATGCGAATATTCCCAGTTTAATTTCCGCGTCGCCATATTCTGGCACAATGGCAGTGTCATATAGGTTACAGCCTTTGTCAAAGGCGTATTTCATGATGGCTACTGCCTGCTCGGTGCTGGGGCTATAGTAATTGGGTAATACAGGAACATTGCCACTTAGAATAGGAATCGTGCCAAAACTAACTTCTGATACCATAAGCCCTGTATTTCCAAGTCGCCTATATCTCATAATGCACCGTAGTTATGTGCCGAACGTTGCACCCATTGGATTGTAGCGGGACTCCATTTAAAAGCATCATCTTCAATGACTATATCTTCAGGCAATTGAACAACTGTTAAAGATTTACATCCAATAAATGCTTTTTTGCCAACACGAAAAACATTTGTGCCTTTTGTAACATATTTAAGCCATTTGCAATTTTCAAAAGCCCTATCACCTATGCTGACAACATCACTGGTTAGCACAATATGAGTTAGTAAATTACTATCTTTGAAAACATCATTACCAATACTCTTTATTCCTCGTGGTAGGATCAGAGTTTCAATATTGCCTGTACATTCATATAAATGCCCATTTTCGTCAACTTTAAAGCAATTATAACATTCTTGAAAAATTTGTTGTACCACTTCTGGCAAACCCAGTGGGTCATAAGCAACCCCAAATCGTGATAATTCATAGGTAATAGTGTCCACCGTCACATATTGTAGGTTAATACAATTACGAAAAGCATATTTATTGATTCTAGTATCACATGATGAAAACTCAATGCTAAGAAGATTACTATTATTTGCAAATGCCCACCCTGAAACATATTTAACAGTATCAGGGATAATCACATCACCCACACATTGTGAACCATCAACCAGATTATCATTAACAATGACTATCAATGGTTGATTATGCTGTTCAAGAAAATCTATTTTATCGTTTAGCCAAGTTGTCCCCTCAAAAGCCCTACCATCAATAATTGTACAGCTTTGTGGTATTTCTATATCTTTAAGCCTATCACAATCTTTAAAAGCCTCTTCGCCAATTCGTTCTATACCATGAGGTATACAAATATATTGTCCATTACAATGGTATTTTTCTAATACATTGCCTGTAATGGAAAAAGAACTAAGTACATCTAAGTATAGAGCTTTTGCAAATGTTGGGATTTCATCATCAGAATTAGTTAAAAAATCATAACCATTTATATTGTGCGTTTCTTTACTTCCACCTTCACAATATGAGAGGTAACGCAAGTTTGTACAGTCTTGAAATGCATAGCTAGCATATTTTAGGGTATTGGAAAATGAAATTCTTGTAATTTGCCCACAACTCAAAAATGCATGGCTCTCTATTTCTGTATTACCCAAGAAATATAATTCCTCTAATGAATCACACCATTCAAAGGCATTTTTGCCAACATAAGAAACATTATCAAAATTAAAAGTTTTTAATGATTCACACCCAAAAAACGCTTTATCCCTAATAATTTTAGTATCTGGGCTATAGAACTCTTCTAACATTGCACAGAGTTCAAATGTACCCTTCTCAATTTCTGCAACATTTGATAAAAGAACTTTTTCCAGTGAACAACAACCACTAAACGCACGTTCTTTTATTTCCAGCACATCAAAAGCTATTTGTTTAAGTGATTTGCAGTTTCCAAATGCTCCCACACCTACATATAACAATTGAGAATTAAACCACACAAAATCTAAATTTTTGCACTTCCAAAAAGCCTTACAGCCAATGCTTTTAAGGGTTTTTGGAAACTTAATAGTAGTAATTTCTTCATTTCCACAAAATGCATATGGTGAAATAGTTATTACACCATATGGGATTACCACCATTCCACTACAATGTTTGCCTGAAATAAGTGCATTGTTGAATATAAGGGGAGAATTTTTATCCAATTGAGTGTCGTCAAACGAAGCAGCCTTATATGTGCAACCATTAAACGCTTGTGTTTCAATGATATTATTATAAATACCACTAGGTAGATTATCCCAAAACGAAGTATTTTTAAAGGCATTAAACCCTATAAGTTGCATGGAGTTTGGTATTTCAACTGTAGTTAATTTTCCACATTTAAGGGCAAACCATTTTCCAATGGTGCGAACACCTTCGCGAAATGTAATATTAGTTAATCTATTACAACCAGAGAAAATAGAGCTAAAATCGCCTGTTTCACATTCAACCACCGCAGACTTAATACCTGTTTCCGAAAATGCACCTTCTCCGATATATGATAATGTTTTAGGTAAGTTAAGTTCTTGTAAGCCTTTGCATTTAAAGAAAGTGAAACCACCAATATATGTGAGTTTTTCTCCTATATTTATATAACTCAATGCTGTACAACCATTAAAAGCATGATCATCTATTTTGCTTAAAGACGCACCCCATTCAATTTCTATAAGGCTTCTGCACCCACTAAATGTATTTTTTTCTATGGTGGTGATTAAATTGGGTAAAATGATTCGTAGTAATTTTCCACAACCTTCAAAAGCATGTCGCCCCAAGCGGTGTACGCTTTCAGGTATGTTTATAGACTGCAATGCCTTACAGCCCGTAAATGCACTATCATGAATCTCTTCTACAGACTCAGGCAAAACAATATGCCTAATAGGGTCAATTTCGGCAAATGCTTTTGCCCCAATAATAGTGATTCCCTCTGGTACGAAGACCTTTTCTTCTTTGCCATAATACTTGATTAATATAGTGCCACTTATAAAAAAATCACCATGAATTTGTTTGTGGATTATTTTAACGAGTGGATGAGTTGCTTGAAAGTACGACATTCCTGTAAGGTCATATGTTACACCATCAGCAAGTATAACTTTTGTTAGTGTTGTACAATTTCTGAATGCGTCTTCATTTATTTCTACATCATCGTTTGTAAATTGAATGGTTACTAGATTATTGCAGTTGCGAAAGGCACGGCTATCAATTTTTTTTACTGATGGTGGTAACTTAATGGATATAATCCCTTTCATATTATAAAAGCAACTTTTGCCAATGGTGGTTATTCCATTGGGAAGAGATACATGTTTCATATTATAAGAAAAGCTGTCAAGTGTAGTCCCAGTTAATCGTAATATACCAAACGCATTTAAAATTATTGCCCTAATAATAGGAGGATATTGAGTGGGATTAGGTGGCGCGGGGGGAAGAGGGCAAAGAGGACCAGAGTGAAGAACATCAATTATATTATCTAAAATATACTCTCGTTCATCTATATAAATCTTTGATAATCGAATACAACCAGTAAAGGATTGACATATAACACCAAGGGGGGATGCTTTATTAAATTTATCCTCTAATTTGCTTGAAATTTTTAGGCATGTAAGACTGTCATTGTTTTCAAACGCGTGCAACATTAGTTTAGGAACGCCCAATATCTCTACTGTTTCAAGATTATCGCAATACAAAAATGCAAATCTTGACAATTCTGTCACTGCTTCTGGAATACGTATTGATTTTAGAGAATGGCAACGATGAAAAGCATATTCCCCAATATATAAAAGGGATTCAGGTAGTTCTATATCCGCCAGTTTTCGGCAACCTTTAAATGCATTGTTTTCTATGGTGGTAAGAGTGGAAGGAAGTATGATTTTCTCAATGGATGTAGCGGCTTTAAAAGCATTTGCGCCAATGGTGGTAATGCCTTCTGGCACTTCGACTTTTTTGATTTGTTTACCTGTATATGCTTCTAGTATTGTGCCATTTATTACTAGATGAGGGTTCATTGTTTCACCTCTTGAAATATCATATAGAGAATCTCTTGTAGCTCTGGAATTTCCCCGCAATTGTGCATAGCTAGTTTATATTTTTTCACACCCTCGCGCTTTTTCATAAAGTAGGAGGCTATTTTCTTTATATAGCCTAGTGTGAAATATTTATCATAATATTTAGATGTTAGCTCAATTTGTTCCAATAGCACAGTCAGTTTACTTTTACTTATTGGGGTTTTTGTTAATTCGCTAAAAATAAATGGATTTTCTAAGGCATATCGCGCTATCATTACACCATCCGCGCCTGTTAATTCCATCATTTTTTCTGCTTCCTCTATAGAGAATATGCCCCCATTTGCAATTACAGGAACTTTAACTACAGATTTTACCCGCTCGATTTGGTCATAGAAGGGTGTACCAGAATACATCATGTCTCGCGTGCGCCCATGCACAGATATCATTTCCGCACCTGCATCTTCACACATTTTTGCAAACTCAGCTGCAACTAACTTGTCCCCACGCATTCCCACACGCATTTTAACAGTGGTGATTTTTCCGCTACGCCTTACATTTTCAATAATTTTGGCGGATCTATCAAAGTCCATCAATAAGGCACAACCCTCACCACGTTTTATCACGTTGGGGACAGGACAACCCATGTTTACGTCCACAATATCAAATGGAGCTAGGTACTCACTGGTTGCCATCTTCCCCATTACTCGTTCGTCACTGCCTATTAATTGTGTTGCTTTAATTTTTTCATCTGATGTAGTAAATAACAAATTAGTAGTTGCTGTATCCTTGTACTTTAGTGCATTGCAACTTACCATTTCTGTAAAACATAAACCCGCACCCAGTTCATAACACAGTATTCGAAACGGAAAACATGTATATCCTGCCATAGGTGCCATAAGCACATTAGATGGAAGTTCTAGCCCACCCAGCCGAATTGTTTTTATTAACATTGTATTCATCCTACAATCTACACAACAAGTGAGTTAAATTCCTTTTGAGCTTTACATAAATTAAGTAGGAATGCCACAAAATAAGAATATATAGTAGTTGTTATAATAGTTTGTAAAACACGAGGAAGCCAAACCACAAAAAACGGCAACAGCTGCCATGCAGGAAAAATGGTTGCTCTAAATAGGATAGTGTTTAGCGTGTTTACAATTATACTGGAAGTAAGCATAGCAAGGAGTAAAGGCATAATACTGTATTGTAGTAGCTTTTTTGAGATGAAAAAATCAATAATTACCAATAAATATCCAAATACACCCGCAACTATTGGAGCAATACCCACAGATACGGTTGTTGTTCTAAACATGGTGGCAGGATTGGCCGCATTTTGTGAACGCGTTATTATAAAGCGACTCATAAAATATATATTGTCCGATATATCATAATTCTCTAAAGAATAGGGAGTTATATTGTCCCTATGTAACATTATTATATTAGTACTTCCAAATAAGAGAAGAACAGTTGCAAATGCAATAATAATATTCCGAATTATGCGAGGGTTCTTATTACGAAGAAACAACCAAAGTCCTCCACGAATTGCCCCACCACCAGCAACAAATAGGGTATGCAAAAACACATATTGACCACTTGGGCGTAACTGAAAACCAATAAAATCTGAAAGTCCAGAGGTCAACCCGCCAAAAAAAGGACCAAATAATATAGAGGGCATTATAGAAAAAATGCCCCCTATATTTATCCGCATTGCATTTTCCCCAAAAAGAGGTATATACAAAGATGTAAGAGTTCGCAAAGTTAATGCAATTGATAGGAATACGGCAGATATAATCAGCCTTCTTAGATAAATACTTTGTTTGTTTGTTTTGTTTCTTTTGTTTGTGGGTGGATAAGAAATACTATTCATTAACATGTCTCTCTTCTCTATTTGGGAAAATGGTAAAAATTTTCAATCAAATCTCATATAGTTGCAATACATCCTAGCGTCTTATTCCTCGAAGTTGTTTTAAATATACTTGCTCCACATCACCATCATCATACTCCATTATAAGTGGCTCAGTGTTGGATAGGACTCCACTGTAGTATCCCCAACCTTTCCAATCACCTTGAAATGTTAGAGTATCAAATGCTTCATATAGTTCTATAACATGTTCCATCAACACCATTCCTGTATCACCATCTAAATAAGCGACTTTTACATGATTGTTGACAATATCGCTGACAACGGCTGGATAATACTTTCCATCTGTCCAACGTGCAAAACATAAATGATTAATGCATACTCCAATTTCTTCATTGTCATTAAAATCATCAGTTTTGTCAAAATCATTAGTTTTATTATTATCCATGTTTTCCATACCAAAATAAAAACGTATTGCAGAATGGTTATCATCTACCCATTCTGCTCTTTGACGGTTTACAAGTTGTCTTGCCCTACGTGCAAAGGTTTCTCCAATTTTAATATCATTTGAATTGTATAGCAAAACTTTACTTTCCATATTTCTCTTCCTTTCATTAGGTTTCTATCATGATACTGTCTTTGTTTATACATTCAGCTGTTTCCTACACGAGCAACCGGCCCTATGTAGTTGGTGCCACCCCTAGTACAGTAACATATACGAAATACGAAATTTTATCAAGTAGGTCTTTTATACCAAGGAATTATCAACTAAATTGAATTAACTATACATAAAAAAATTCTGCAATATTGCAGAATTTTTTACACTATTTCCATTTAACAAACATCATGTTCAACCATTCGGGAAACTAACTGTTCAAAAGTGACAGAAGGAAACCAACCCAGCACTTTTTTTGCTTTTGTATTATTTCCAAGTAAAACACCTACTTCCGCAGGACGGAAAAATTGTGGATTCACCTTTACAAGAACTCTGCCTGATTGATTATCTATGCCAAGCTCATTAACACCTTCACCTGTAAATCTTAAATCAAAACCTGCAAACGCAAAAGCAAGTTGTACAAAATCTCTAACGGTTTTAGTTTTGCCTGAGGAAATTACAAATTCATCTGGAGTATCTTGTTGCAACATTAACCACATTGCCATTACATAATCTTCGGCGTGTCCCCAATCACGCTTTGCAGATAAATTACCCAATTCCAAGTATTCTGTTTCGCCACGTTTTATGGCCGCTACTGCACTGGTTATTTTCCTAGTGACAAATTCATGCCCTCGTCGTTCAGATTCATGATTAAACAATATACCTGCACACGCAAATAATCCATAACTTTCGCGATAATTTTTTGTAATCCAGTGTGCATATAACTTTGCAACCCCATACGGGCTACGCGGATAAAAAGGGGAGTCTTCGTCATATGCAGATTCTGACATACCACCATACAATTCACTGGTGGAAGCCTGATAGAATCGTGCTGTTGGTTTGGTGGTGCGAATAGCCTCAAGAAGATATACAACACCCAAAGCGTCTATTTCGGTAGTTGCAATAGGTTGTGTAAAACTTGTGCCAACAAAACTTTGTGCTGCCAAATTGTAAACTTCATCAGGCTGGCTTATTTGTATTGCATTCACCAAAGAAGGCTGGTCTGTTAAATCACCTTCTATAATTGTTATTCTGTCAAGTAGATGTGAGGCATTACCATAGTCCAATTTGCTTTTACGGCGATATAATCCATAAACATTATAATCTTTTGAAAGTAGTAATTCTGCAAGATACGACCCATCTTGCCCTGTTATACCAGTAATAAGTGCATTTTTTTTCATACTTGAATCCATTCCTTTCTTTCGGCAAGGTGAGCAAAGCCCCCCTTTATAATTTTTCTACAACGGATTTAAGGTTTGCACTTTCCATTAAGTCTGAAACAAGTATACCGTCATTGCTTGCAACCACTACGATATCTTTAGTGCCAAGGGCAACAATTGGAATATTCAATTCATTAATAACATATGTGTTGCGTGTTTTTTCGGATACCACAGAACCAATGTTACCTTGTGGCATTTCATCAGTTAAAGTCCGCCATGTGCCAATGTCAGTCCATTTTCCATAATAAGGAATAACTGCTACATTTGAAGCCTTTTCAGCTACTTTATAGTCGAAACTTATTTTTTCAAGCTGGGAGTATTTATTATACAAATCTTGGTAGTTAATAAAATTTACATCGGCTTCGATTATTGACAATAAATATTGCAATTTAAACGCAAATACTCCACCATTCCAATAGCTTCCAATATTAATTAAATTTGCAGCTGTTTCTTCGTCGGGTTTTTCTACAAACATATCAACATAGCTTATATTTTCTGTTTTTGCTTTTGGAATGATATATCCATATTTTGATGTCGGCAACAATGGTTTAATTCCAATCAAAGCTAAATCTGCTTTATTATCTTGTATAAGTGTGTCCATTTGCGACAATGTTCGAAAAAAACTTAGCTCTGTGAACGGGTCAACAGGTAGCACAATTATTGTTTCTTCTAGAGATGTCTTTTTTTCCAATGCCAGATAAACACAAGCTAAGGCAATTGCGGGGTAGGTATCGCGCCGACTGGGTTCAAGCACCACATCAACCTCATCATTAAGATGTTCACGAATACTATCATATTGTAGATTATTGGTTGCAACTGTAATACTCGCATTTGGCTGGGCTTCTTTAATTTGTTTATACACGCGTTGTACTATGGATTCTTTTTGATCATTTTCATCAGTAAACAGCTTTAAAAATTGCTTTGAACGTACTTCATTGGACAGAGGCCACAGGCGTTTGCCCGAACCACCAGATAATAATACAATTTGCATGACAATCTTCCTTCTTTGGGGAGGTATTCCATCTTGGTATATATTGTTTCTAGTAGTATATTCTACTGCTTAAACTATCATGCACCTTTCTAGCCAATCATCATACTATAGATTAGAAAGTGTACAATCTCTTTCGTGTAAAAAGTGGCTACGTCACTTTCCGATGGAAACGGGAGCGCGATTCATTCGCGCTGTAGTGGCGGGGCTTGGGGCAGAGTCCCATTGAGCGACGGAACTTGCAAATGCAACTTCCTAGCAAATAAAAAATTTAATTCGTCTTATATAGGAGGAAAACGTGATGGAACATGTGAAATGTCTTGTTGAAAGCATGATACGTCATATTGGTCAAACGGTTACTATTTTTACAACCAGTGGCGGGCTTTCTGGAAATGGCTTTACTGGTGTTTTGTTGTCT
>Ga0123355_10005586_pt1 | contig 18450 bp, 14 predicted proteins | sample TergutEmb28metaG_3_FD_89872 | JGI IMG/M metagenome (GOLD analysis project Ga0123355, IMG submission 89872) | Embiratermes neotenicus P1 segment gut microbial communities from Petit-Saut dam, French Guiana - Emb289 P1 | ecosystem: Host-associated > Arthropoda: Insects > Digestive system > Gut ... | reverse complement strand
CACAAGTCACCAACTCACTGTAGCGCACACGCCAAGGTCACTGGATTAACATGTGTTGATCGGGCAGGCGCATTGGACAAGTATGACGTCACGGACGGCCTATACTATGTCGAAACCTATGACACCCACACTTTTCTCTGGCCATTATCTCCGTAACCGTTCTACTTTGGACATAGGTGTTTTGGGTTATATCGGTATAGTTCAACATAAGGAACACTCTCCCGAAGTCTTGCACATTCCTCCTGGGACACCCCGTATATTACAATGGTGTAATTTGCACTACAGTGTACCAATAACACAGCAAGAAATTACAGTGCACCCTGATCATGGAGGCAGCAAATTCTCTGACATATCACTATTCTTCTAACATACTCAATCATATCCCAGAAGACACTCTACCATCATAGCCATTGCTACGAGAACCCTGTCAGAAGAAATGACTATCTGAATGCAATGTTCGTGCACATCTCCAGACTTTATATAACATTCTCACAGTGATGCAATAACAATCAACAGTCTTCTAGATGTCATAAACAATTATCAAATCATAGAACACACTACAATGGTCAGAGTTATAAAAGCCAAACCGAAAGTTGTGAGGAAATTATTTTCACGATCAAATAAAGGTATGAAAGAGGTGACAACACATGTCAGTTCAATATTCACACTGTATTTACTTCTCCATGAAATCTGCAGCCAGATTGATTCACTATCTTCACAACTGTTCTAGAAGTATGACAATCTTGTGGTGGAACCCTGTTTCAGCATATTTTAAATGACAGAGAGCTTCATGGTCTGCCTCACTGGTCATACACTGCTGACTTCATACCCAAGCCTTCATCAACCCAAAAAAAAAAGGGTGGTTTAAGGGGACTAGATCCACCCTGTGGGGTGGAGAGGAGGAAGAATTTTCCAGCCTTTCTGCTCATTCTTCTGAATCCTCTCCATTCACAGAACAGCAGTGTGGGGCAATGTGCTGTCATGTTGCAGGATGATCTTCCTCTTTCCTGTACATCTGTCACATACAACACAATGAAGCTTCTGGAGTGTCTGAAGGTAAATGTAGCATGGACATTTCTTGCTGTGGCAAAAATTTGGAGGCCTATATGCATCTTTCAGCATCCCAAAAGACAGTTCCCATGGTCTTAAAGGCTAAGGGCATCACTGCAGGTTCTTTTCTAGGGCAATGTTGTGTGATACCATTCCATGCTGTCATTTTGTTTCCAGATCAAAGTGAAGAAATAAACTTTCATCACCCATCATCATGCCATGAATAAATTCATTGCTTTGGACAGTACACTGTTCCAGCAATTGTGAGGAAACATTTTTTCCCTGATATTTGTGTTCTTCCAACAGCAGGTGAGGAACTCAGCATGCACAGACTTTCTGGGGACTGCACAATGACCTATTCCAGTCTCTAGTACCATTTCCCTATCACACATTGATTCTCTCTCACAAGCTATTCGATTTTTCCTTTTGTCTTTGTACAGGCAGTTTGCAGGCTACCAGTTTGGGTTGACTGTCCATGCAGGCACCTCCATATGCATGCTGAAGTCATATGTAGATATGTAAAGCAGTGATTCCACCTTAACAAAATATTCCATCACTGCACATTGCCAAAACAACATGTCCTCACTAGCTATTTTCTTGCGGTGAAATATGACCACGTGACACATGCAGGTGACATGACTTTCATTCTGGCGTGAGAAAGCAGATGGAAGTAATCACCACGTATTACACATCGCAGCATTGCCTAACATGCGTATGTAATTCCACAATGCTCATGACTTTCCCTACAGTTTTTACATACACTGAACAGATAGTGAAAGGGTGAAGTACGAGACACAGGTTGTGTGTGAAACAGCAGAAATACAGTAACTCATTTGGGGGTAAGTTTATGACACACTTTCCCTCCACCCTCAAATTAAAGGAAAATAAAAAACAGCATGAATCATAGAAAATTATTACTCATTCAAATAATCTTGAGTGGAGTGAAGGATTACTAAACTATCTGGAACAAATGACACTATTTTACAATGAAGTGGTGTAATGCGGACTCAGGACCACCATAACAAATCAAGAACATATTAATTGAATTCTGAATGAAATTACACATTCATGCAATTTTGCATTTTGCCTTCTGCTTAGCATTATGCCCTCCCTTACTGAGGATAACTAATTTACACTTAAAGTTAGCAAAAATCATTTGTTTCTTACCTTGCAAGTTGTCCAGCATATAGGTGAGAAGTTTGTGGGTACCATTGGGTTCACCATACAACGTCAGGATCTCCTTCGTAAGTGGATTCCCTTGCAGACCCAATATGTGGAGCTGGAACAACTTTCCCAGTTCGTATGGGAGAACACGAAGATGGTTGTTGTTCAAATGCAGTTCCCTATAAACAATGTTACAAAAAGATGAGATCTGAGGTTATCACATATAAAGATAAATGAGTACAATGTGATGCTGTGTAATCTGGCAGATAAGTATAGACAATTCAGAGGATACTGCTGCTTTTGCCATTTGAGTTGAAAATACTTTATGGTTTTAACTCACTTTATTCGTATAGCTGCATTTGGTGCTATCAATAAACGTGTTCATGTAAACTGGTGTGTAAAAGTTCTGTCTGGCTCATGGACCAAAAAATAATAAAACTTACAAGAGATCCCCAGTCATATTAGTGGTTGTTAGTCACTGGGGTGTTCACAAGTACAAAATAAAAGAACAAGTATAATTACTTGTTTTTATATGGGTAAGTTGTGTAAATGCCAATCATAGACCTTGTTCAGGTTGCATAAGATCTGAGGTTTCCACAGTAATACAGTTGAGATATTCAGGTCCACAGGGTTAGTGTCATTATGTACTGATACTGAGAAGAAATGTTTATGAAATAGCTGTGAGGTAAACACGAGTCCTGCTTTAAGACCACAAAGTCTAAACCGTCATATTTTGAGAATTAATATTCAATGGTCTCAATAAGTCTAACTCATGGACTTTCCAAACCTACAGATTAATACTGACTTCCTTGTGAATTCTGAACTATGGATTTTATTATTACATTTCTCTGCAGCTGAGATCAACATGTAAAGCAACAAAATAACAACAATGCAGCTAAGACTGTTAAATGTGTTTATTAGAAGCAAGTTACCTCTCTTGCTTTTGAAATACAAAACTCGGAAGAACAAAATTCTTAAGTGAATACTGACAATTATTTCACATTTTACATGAAACTCTTGTTAGATGCTATCCATGTCAACAAGACTGTCAATAAATTAACAGTTTTTATGTCTCATTCTAAGAACAAACAACTAATATATAAGTTTCTCAGTTACCTGAATGTTTAGCAATGATGTAAAAACAGGAAAAAAATATGCAATGTCTTCGGAGATGTGGGAACATTACATGCAGTAATTAGGAAGGGTGTGGGAAGAGGAAGAGTGCTTACCGCACATACAAGCCTGAATATTTCTGTGCTGCAACAAGAACCATAAAAAATCACAGTCAGGAGAACAGTTTTAATTGGTTATAAAAGTACATACTTCCAAAAAACATATACAACACAGTCAAAACTTAGTTATACCTGCATAGTTTTCAGTTTTTATGCAGGGCTTAATGTGACAGCAAGAGCAAAATGTAAACATGAAGTCGTACTTTTAACCATATCAAACATTTCCATAAGGCTTCATATCTACAGCCATGTTTTTTTAAAAACAATTTAAATAGTGTATCAATCTGCCGCCTTTCACTCAAAAAAAAAAAACTTCTTACTGTCTTTGTACTCAAAATAAAATCAACTGTTGGGTCTTATCTTCAAATAAAGACCACAGCTGTTCCTCTAACTTCAGAAAAGCAACCTTAGCTTGCATTCTGATACACCTAGCAGCAGCTGGGACAACGCGAGTGTCTGGCCAGGAAACTAAACAAAACATGTCTTGCCCACAAAACAGTACACACCAAAACATAAGAAAAGTAATTTGCACAGCCCTGTTTACAGCAGAAGAAAACTAATCAGTCATCTAAGATTTACACACATTATCCCAAAGGCAACCACCAGAGCATAAAAGTCACCAGAAATACGTGTACATGTTATGATAATGTTGCGACAACTTTTGTAAGTGCACCCACATAATGCCAGCTTGGTACCTATATTGCATTCAGAATTTTGCATCATGAATTTAACAATATTCACAAGATAAGTGATCAAATGTAACCATTTAGTAGGAGTCCCTGATTATAATTATCAAATAAATCACTGCAATAAGCAGTCCAATTGGGATGCGTGTCAAAATCTGACTTTATACCTAAATACCAAAATACTCCCTTTTCCAAAGAGTAAGAAATCAACACCTTTACCTGAGGTAGATGAGTTCTCCGAGCTCAGCTGGCAGGCTACGCAGCTTGTTACTTGACAAGTCAAGGGTTCGTAAGTTGACCAACCTCGAGATGTCTGGCGGGATTCGTGAAAGGCAGTTGTCATTCAGGTACAAAGATGTCAGGTGTGTGAGATGCCACAGATTTGGACTTAAGTTTCTGATAGTCCCTGGTGAACACAAGATAACCACATGAGGAACATTGTTTTAAAACACAGATTAAAGCTCACCATCTCAAGGCTAGGTTTCCTTTAGCATGTGAACACTCCTCTATTGTGTTTTTTATGACCAAGAGACATGTATCATGCATATGAAAGAGTTTGTCAGCAGCATCAAACACCAGTGCTACTAATTAAACGATCTGCCATCAGCATGTACATAACAATCATTATCGCACATAAACAGCCCTGGGATGATTTTCATTGTGCACACACATATTATGAAGAGAAACTGTTTACCAGACACAAGAAAGGGTTAAGTTATGGACACTTATAAGCACACAACACCCTCCTACAGCAACACAATAAATAAATATTAACAATAAAGGAAACATGGACTATCTACGCACAGAGTAAAGATTCAGAGAGGGATATGAGGACCTTTCTGATGATCCAAAAAGTGGGCCAGTCATCAACTGCCTGAAATATGGAAACAGTTAAAAACATTTATAAGTTGGTGACCAAAGATGGTTCAAAACCTTACAATTAATGGAGGATGAAAAGCACATGAACCAGAAGATGATTCATCAGATTCTTCATGAAGATTTGGGAAAGAGAAAGATTAGCAGAAAGTCAGTTACACATACTCGTGCAGACAAGCAAAAGAACCACTGAGTCACAACATGTAAAACTTAATCCAGACTAGTCCACACTTCCTCAACTGCACTGTTGTCAAAGATGAGTCTTGGATGTGTCAGTACGAGCCTAATACAAAACTTCAGACTATGGAGTGGGAAACAAAACCATCACCAAGGTGCAAAAGTTACATCTGCAAAAATCAAGGATAAAAACAGGACGTGCCTCCAAGATCTTGAACATCAGAGTTCCGTATCACTGTACATGTTTATATCTGTTTTTCACAGAACAGTCTCCTCTCCACTTTTACTTCTGCCACACGTTGTACAACATATCAAGTTCCAACTGTTATGAAAAATTTTACATAGTGTTCTATATGTAATTATTTAATGTGTATACTCCTTGATGATGATCCTACAGGGACTGAAACATGTAGAGGTTTGTAACTTTCAATTTTTCAATGTAGTGGAATTGTGAGAGACAAAATGTAAGTTTGGTTGGCCTTTGTAACAGTTTATAGTACACATAACACAGACCATGTTAAGAGAGTTTTTATATAGCATTTCAAATCACAGTAATAGAAAATTTTTGTAAGGAGGGGAGCTATTTCAAAAAAACAAATGCCAATTTATGTTCTTATTATATAGGGTACAACTTTTTGCCTGATGATGACATCTGAGGTTGAAACATGTAGCATGTTGCACAAACAGGTATTGCATTTATAATAAAAATACAGTTTTGTTGACTGAATTAGTCTTTGATACATTAACATGGCGCTCCTCATTATGAAATTTTATCCAACCTCCTGTTATGTCTTCCCCCTTAGACTTACACATATGCTAGCAACTGGTTCTTGAGCACCCTCAATCTGTATTCTTTGCCTCAATGTGTCAAATCATGTTTCAGATCCACAAAAAAACAGGCAAAATTAATGTTCTGAAAATGTTACACTGTATTTTAGACAGCAGATCGGAAGACAAAGATGGCTGAACTGAATGGTAGGAAGCTTTCCCCAAATTTAGAGTGCTATTAACTTCATTATGAATTAAATTCTCTGCTGGTAATATCATTCCCAGGTACCTAAACTTGGTCACATTTCCAAATGTATTAACCACCTTCACATTATGACTTAGTCCTGCATTCTGCTGATTTACTTGAATCATACCTTCTACACTTGCAACTAACAGAGCATCCATTTGCTTTTACTGACAGTGCACACTTTGGCCCAACAAATTAATATCATCGGCATAGACTGGATAAGTTATCTAGTAAATATGCACCAGGATGTTTCAAATGGCACAACAAGAACCTTTATTGGTCCAAAATTCTTCATATCTCTGATCTGATTGCAACATGTTCTCACCTATCTTAGTTATCGTCAGGTGAAAACTATCAAAAAGTAAAGGTGGTCAATAAATGTCAATTTGAATTAATAGTTTTTTTTTTTTGTTTTATGTTGCTAGTACATTTGGAATATTATGGTTTATTGCAGTTTCAGGCTCTTACATGTGTTTCTCATTGGTGCATGTTCATTTCTGTATACAAGGGCAGTTCACAAAGAAACCAAACTTTTTTAAAAATTTATTGCTTTACTTATAATTTAATCAAACTTGTCACCTTCAAAGTACTCCCCTCCACTCTTGATACACCACTCCCAACGTTTTTTCCATTTCCGGAACGCGCCCTGGAATGTGTTTTGCGGGATGGCGTGAAGGTCCCATATCGAATTTTCTTCTGTCTCCTCTACCGTCTGAAATCGGCGACCTTTTAGTGAGGATTTCCACTCCGGGAACAAGAAAAAGTCCGCAGGGGCCAAATTTGGAGAGTAGGGCAGCTGGGGGACAACAGGTGTCTCATGCTTCGTCAAAAATTCATGGATAAGGAATGACGTGTCAGTAGATGCGGCACAAATCTTGCGGCAACACGATGCATCTTCCATTTTTCAGTCAAAATCAGGTGGCACAAACTTTTACAAATTCCTGCTTCTTTGGCAACTGCACGGAGAGTTAGGTGACAATTTTGACGAATCACAGCATGCACTTTCTCAATGTGAATGTCGTCCATTGACGTGGAAGGCCATCCAGATTTAGGGTCATCTTCGATGGACGTTCTGCCCAATTTGAAATGCTGGTACCACTTGTGACATTGTGTACGGCTCAAACAATCCTCTACATAAGCCTGTTGTAACACCTGTAAAGTCTCCGTAAAAGTTTTTCCCTATATGAAACAGAATTTGACGCAAATGCATTGTTCCTGAAGATCCTTCATTTATCAACTTACAAAAAATCGCTGAGAGTACTAAACACACACTCATTCAAGTGCGTGTAACTTGATGACTAATTGACATGGCATGATTTGCTAGTGTCAGAATGAAGCTTAAAGTCCCCGCTACACAACGCCACCATCGCGAGCATGCTGCGCACGATCAATGGCTCGCTATTTCACAATTTCGGTTTCTTTATGGACTGCCTACATATATCAGTTCTAGCAGTTGTATTAATGGTATTAAATTTATAGTCTTAATGTACTGCAATTTGGTTATGATTTACCTACATTTCTGCTGCGTTGTGAAGTAGTATGATATAAGTAGGCTCAAGTACTAATGGTTCAGGTCCCTAACATCATTACCTTCATACGCATTCAATAACGGATAGAAATGATTCATCCACCTATTCAAAACAATGCGGGAATCTGCAAGCAGATCAACCGTGTTATCCCCTATCATCTTACTTCTAGACTGGTACACCTTCTGATATTAATTTATGACATTATTCAAGTCTCTAATATTTTTGTCCTTCCTGTTTGTTTCAACCTCATTAGATTTGTGTCTTCCAGATATTACTATGCTTTTCTGTTCACAAGATGCTTGCCAGTTTCATGTTCACATTCTTCGGATTATCTCCATTAACTTGGCTCAGATTCAATGATCACTGCACTCCTTTGATCTAAAAAATTTGGAACATTCTTCACCAAACCATGGTGTATGATGCATCAATGTAAAATATCCCAGACATCCTACACCTGAAATTTGCAATATTCACTAATACTTCCTCAAGCCAGCTGTACATCCCAATTGTCATCAAAGTTCCACAAAGCTGCTAAGCTGTCTGATGCTGTAACTGCATGCTGTTTTTTAACTTCCACACTACTCACCTTCCTTGAGAATTAGCTCATCATATCAAACTTCTACATTGTTTGCTTTCTCAGACAGTCTCTCCCTAACTTTTACAACCACCTGATTATGATCAATATTCCAACCAGCCACTCTGGAAAAAACATGTGTCATGTGTACCTACATGTTATCTCCTGTCTATCAAGATAAGATCAACCTGACCCTGTGTCTTCCCATCAGGTGAAGTTCAAGAGTATTTACCAATGTGTTAATATGGGAACATGTCTCTTGACAATTACAGCTGTGAATGTAGCGAAGTTCACTTCCCTGCCACCATTATCAGTACCACTTTCATCAAAACAACCATTTTCAAATGTCAGTCCACAGAGTTGAATGTCATGTCTTCTCACAATGTAACTCAAAGAGAGAAACACAATGAAGATAATCCAGTTTCCAAGTTTGAAACCAGAAAAATGAATAAAAATTGTCTTTACCTGTTATCTCCAATTCCGGCCAATTAGATTTCTTTCCAGCAGCTGCATCCTCACTTGACATGATGGTGTGAGTGCGACGCGGGTTGGTATTTTCATACTTATCCTTGTGAGTGCGTGACATGCTAAAACCTGCAAGAGAACAAGAAAATCGTAAAGTACAGCAATACACACCATGAACTTAAAATCAATACTGAGAGATAAAAACCTGCCAGAAAAATACAACTGTGGGTACTCTGGTTACATTAACACATGACAAAAAAATTCATTTATTGGTACAAACAAATGAACGGGCTTCAGACAATTCCTTATTTTCTGTAGGTGGCATCAGTAAATATCCTGTGAAACAACCACTACAAACAATAAGTTGTTGCTCATGTTATTGCACTCTCGGAATTTGTGATATCATATGGTGCAGCCAACCTTACAGAGTATGTCACAGTATGGACCTTGTTTTGAATAGTGCCACCCATGCAAAGTAACATACTGTAATTCATCTCATGTTTTGTCACCCACATTTGTAAGGTACTTTCGATTCTTCCAAAAGTAACTACTGAAATAAGCCCATAGTATATATCTTTTTCAACAAATTTGTAAATTTTTATTTGATTATGATGGTAGTCGTAGTGGGGAGATACTGTATTATCAGTACTATAAACTCCAAACACTGATTCAAAGTAACCCATTACATATCTGCAAACACAACTACTTATCTTTCTTTAAATATAGCTACATGTTTCAGGCCACCATTACAATATGGGTGCCTGATGACGGTCTTTACAGACTGAAACATGTAGCTATATTTAAATAAAGATGGGTAGTTATGTTTTACAGATACACAACAGGTTACTTTGAATGTCTTACAAACACAGGGATGTCCTCCATAAAACCATACACTGACAGCAATTTTTTACTTATAATTCCAGTTCTATTAAGACTGTTAACAATTTCAGTCATGCAGTTTCATTGTGGCAATATAAAGTGTGTGTTACTAGAAATGGCACAAAAAGGTAGGTCAGCTACTTACATGACAGAATGATGAAATGTTTTGAGTTTGCATCACTAAATTATAGGTAGGGAACTCCCCAAAATATAAACCAGATTGCAAGCAAACTGTTCATCCTATACATTTTTGGAAAGCTTGAATTTGTACTGATGCAAAGAGCAAGACTGGAAAAGTCTAACCCATACCAGAGGACAAAGTTTTTTTTCCACATGCATTCTTTGAATCTTGGCATTCTACATGCTCCTGGCTGTTATTAACAGCTCTGATGAACAGTAACAGTACACTTTTACAAAAGAATACTTCCATAATGAACTGTATTCAGCTCTAACTTTTAGTAAAAACCCGATCAAAATTCCTCAAAACCCATCAAGCAAAAATCCAACTAGGCAGATAATTACAGCCAAAGTCACATCACACAGATCAGGCTGGAAGTTTGCACTTCAATTTATTTTAACATATGTCCTTCATCAGACAGCATTGCATCTCAACATCAGACACTGAATGACAAAGGAATAAGTTACATACAAAAACATATTTCTTAATTCTATCACAGCTTATGCACATACAAACAGAGACAGAAACTATCAAACATTAGTCTGACATTTGAGGTTCTCACAGCATATAGAATGCTTGACATTAAAGAAAAATACACAACAGTTCCTCAAAATGTCCATAACTATTTACCAGTCAGCATAGAACAACATCCCAGAAGACTTTATTCTTCAAATATGCCATCTCTTTGAATTTACTCTTGGTTTATTTAATGACACCGTAGCATCCGGTTCTACAAATAATAAATAATTACAACCAAGGCAGAAAATGACATATATCTAACACAATGCAACAACATCCACTTCAACAAGCTCAAAAGTAAATGTATGTACTCATCACACTCACTACATGTACCTGAAACATAATTCGCTTCTTTCATTCTTAGCAATATCTCTCTTTCACGTCATCACTAACAAAAGCAAGATATAAAATAACTTTTACATATTCCATAAATGTAAGCAGTGTCAAATGTAACCTAACACCAAAACATCAACATACCAGCCAGACATTTATGTAACTAACTTAAACTGAAATTTCTCCGTGAAGTACATCAATACACAAACCACCAATCTGTGCCATAAGAGCACGATGTGTCGGTATTAACTGCCCAAATTAACTCAGAACAGTCAGTAAACAAATGAATGTGAAGCAGTCATAATTACAACACGATGCCCTATAAACATCCAACTTAAGTGATAAACGAAAATTTATAAAGAATACAAGAAAGGGGAAGAATATGTGGCGTCCAGGCAAACAAACACCTGTATTTCGTAGAAGCTGATCTTCTTGGAGTCCTAATACACACGTGACTTACAAAATAAACTTAATACCGACACTAATTTTACCATGTGTTAACATGTAATCTGTAATACAAATATTTGCACCCTCTTCACACTCTCGCTTCCAGAAGAATGTACCTGTTACAAAAGCATAGGCTTAACACGAAATGTATTATTCCTCTTTTAGATGAATGAACATGGGGACTCCCTTCAAGTTAAACAGCCTCAACGTGATTAATGGTTGATTTTTTATCATAAAGCTGCACTAAAGTGCGAAAAAACATACATTTTATTGAGGACAGATGGCTACTCTCATGTCACCCCCTTGTAGCCCCTTCTCTACATACAACCTTTCATTTAGTTCGGTTGTACTTTCTGCACCGCTTCTGCACACGAAGATATTTCCATATAATAATACTAACACGCACCTTCATCTACCTCTAAGCACGCACCAAACGAATTATCGTGGTAAAATATTTGTGGTATTATGTAGTAAACAAAACTATATTGACACACACAGATCCGCCATTAGTACTCAGGAAATCGGAAATTGTTCTGCTGTGGGATTGGTTGTTGGTAACGACCGCCACCACGACCGACACCGAGTGAACACGATACGTGTAGCTAAGATGGCTGGTGCTTTTGGAGGTTAGTAGGTAGAATGTTTTCAATTTGAAATATATGCAGAGAGGTTGTTCAGGACAAGACTATTGACACTTTGGGCCTAAGTAAGAGTATACAATCATCCATTTGTTATCATATGGACAAATAACTCAGCTTTATGTAAAATATGAGTGTTGGTGTGTTGGTTTAGAACCGGTTGTAATAGGTTAGACGTGCTGCCAGTTCTGCATATTGTTTACATGTACATTGTTTGATTCCTTATGTTGGGTGCGGTGTAAATACTTCAGGTTTCGGTGGGCGTTACTCTCCGCTTATCATTAAGTTTACATTGTCTTCCGTTGACGAAGGAGATACAGTTTTCAGTCCGCCTACCGGCCAGTGTAGCTAATTTAACCGGGTGGAGTATCTGTGTAGGATTAAAAAAACGCACGTGAATGTGGTGTGTTGGAGTACCCGTATCGTAAACAGCACTTCAGTATTATTTTGTTCGGAGAACCTCATAAGCAAAGTCAGCTTGGAAGATCATATCATAGATGTTAGTGACTAAGACAATCAGAAATAGTTTGAGAAGATGCAAAGTGGATAAAAGTTCCTTTTGTTGATGTTCAGAGACCAGTTTTTTTTTTTAATCATGGCGATGTACGTACAGTTGCCATACTGACTGGGACGTAGGTGCTTAACCTCGACACTAGGTAGAGACAGGTGGTTAACTACACTCCTCGGCCGCTCTACCGACGGGGAAAAACCCCTGATACCCATTTAACAGGAGGTTAGCTGAGCTCCAAAGGCGATCTAGCTGTTTTGGAAGAGAGAAAAATGTCCCTGACGGGAATCGAACCCCGCTTCGTTCTGCCCGTAGCCTAGTCACTATACAAACATTATCCTAATTGTGTTGTGGTGAGGGTTACAGGGAATGCATAGAAATACCTATATGCAGGGGTGCACAAATCCCATGTACCAGGTTGTTAAGGCGGTTAAATTTTGTATGATGGTGCCTTACATTTGTGGGTCCTCAATAATGCTTCAAATCACCCTTCTGGCACTTAGAATTTTGAGGTTGCCATTATATTTTTTGGAAAAGTTTTACATCCCTCCATATATGAATTAATACTGCATTTTAACATGCCTGCTTGTGTGAGAAAAACAACAATATAGTCTGTGGGGTACACAGAAGTGGAGTTTCCATTAATGCTTCCATGTTTAAATCCCCTAATATGTTCCTGAATTTTTGTTTATGTGTCAGTCAGCTTCATAAGCTACTTATTGTAATGTGACAAGCAAATGAGCAGTGAAGGAGTAATATGATTAAGAAAGAGTTGAACAGAGTGTCAGGGTTGGTGGGAGGAGTATTCTACATGTGAAGTTGGTTGATATTTTGGAATGGAAAAGGTGTCATTCTGTGCTTTGTCTTAGTGATTCTACATATTGATGCAGATTTACTTCCTTGCTAAAGTAAGTTTATTTAACAGTACCAAACTTCAGAGTTCTGAGGGAATTTATCTTTCCTCTGACCCCTTCTTTAGACCCCAAGAATCTGTTTACCCCTTTTTAGGAAGATTAACCAAAATATAATATTATATGGCCACAAAATTTAGACTGTCAAATAGGTGCTAATTTTTAGATTTGTGGAAAATTTTTCCACTCCTGCATGTGTGAATTAATACTATACTTTAACGTGCTTGCTTGTGTGAGCAAAACAAACTGTAATGCAGAACATAATTCTGATTATCGCAATATTGCAGGACACCCCCTTTGAGGCTGAACACTAACGTATTACAGAATTGTCACTTTCACCTAGAAAAACTGGACATTGATTTTAACTTTTGACTACTCAGTCTTAAACCAATCTTTATGTCACTTCATGCAGAGCCTGTATCTGCTCAAAGAAGTTCAATGAATTCTGCTGTCTTATCTTATGAAAAATTTAAAGTTGAAATCTCAACTATATATTCCTACATGAATGGTGGTATGCCGTAATTTACATAACTTTTATTCGGTATTATAATTTTTCCCGATGATAGCTTTTTGAACTTAAGCTGAAACATGTTGCATTAAAGTTATGTAATAATATGATATACAACTTAAATGTGACTGATGGCCTTCACCCCTTTACTCCATGTTGTTTTAGGTTGTCAGTTGCAGAATGGCAGGACTTCTCATTCTTATTCCTCTGTGTGTTATTCTGTGGGCACAGCAAATTCTAAAAGTACTGAATTACAGACACTGTGAACTTCAGAAAGCCTTATAGCCAGATAAATGTATTGATCGTGACTGTTGCTGGTGAATGATTGTAGCCAGAAAAATATTTTGTGTTTCATCTGCTGATGGTCATGCACAAAAGTGTTTATTACAGAAATGTTTCTGTGAGTTATGGTTTGTTGTTTTAATGTGAGAAGGTCCATTTAGTTTTTACATGCATACAAAAACTATTTACATCACTGAAAAGAAAATCTGGCCACTAGGCAAAGGTGGATTTGGTGCTGTGCTGTGGCATTAGCCTTCATTCAGCATACTACATTTGTTTCTTCCTGTTATCAAACTGTGTGTCCCAAACACTTGCAGGACAGGCCTGGTATAAAGGGGAGAACATCAAATTTAAAAGAGAAGTTAGTAGTTACAATTTCTAGTTGTGTTGCTGTGTAGTGTCTGGAAAGTGACTGACCATTACCTCTTTGCCACACATTACCGACTGATAATGCCAGAACACCAGAAGCCAAGTTTTGAACACAGCATACAAAATAGTCACCAACCAAAACTTCTGTGACCACTGACAACCAGACAACCACGTTTTTCAACCTCTGTAACTATTATGGAATGACACAGCTTTGCGAGTGAATAAAATTATGGTTTTAAGGAAGGGGGTCATATAAGAGCACAGGCTACGTAAAGCAAATTATTTTATTCAGGAAAATATAACATTTTGTTTGTGGCTAACAAAGTCTGTAAGTAACAAGCTTGTCATAAAATCATCTAACAAAATAATTAAGGTGTTAGAGCATCTGCCCTGTTGGGTCCTGGAATTAATGTGTCAAACCAATGCTCTGTCTACTTGAACTGATCAAAGAAAGTGTGTCTTTTGTAATGACTGGTGTGAATAGTATAGAATAGCTTTGCAGAAGAAAATGCATTACTATAACATAAATTGATTTCTAGGAAGAATTATTTCATGTTTGTATAATTGCTGTGGCATCAGAAATGGAAAATTTGTGACACCCTTCAGAGTGGGTGTGAATGAAGTACTGCAAGTCCGTAACTATGCTGCAAGGAAAGGAACAAGAGAGAAAGCAAGAAAGAAGAAAGTTAAAGTAGAAGTGAAGAAAGCAGAGTTTGTACCACATAGCTTACGGAAAAAAAAGTAAGTACATTTCTGTATTGAGTGAGGAAATATTTGTTTATAACTGAACTATATTGCAGTTTTAAAGGGGCAAGAAAACTGCTTATTTTAAAGTCCCATGTGTATAAAATCTGTATGTCTCTAGTTTTCTACATTTTCCCATTCTTGGTTACTACCTTACCCTAAACCCTGTGTTTCCAAACTTTTTTTTTTTCATAGAGTAAATCCACAAAATAATTGTTCATATCCTGTGGAAATCCTACCCATGAAAACAGACAATATATGATCAAATATAGCCATAAGATGAACTGACCAGAATGAAATGAAGAGGCAGTTGGTAGTGCAAGGAGATTACACCAGTATTGCCATTTGCCAGACAAAAATTCCCACATTATTTTGAGGGATATTTGGAATTTTTTACCATTTTGCAAAGTATTTATTTATTCCATGATTTATCAAGGAATGTCCAGTGATGTTTGGCAGGGCACTTGGTAGAAAACACTATACCTAACGAGTTAGTCGTGAGTGATCTATTACCACTACTTTTTTGTTGCTTAGCAGCAATTAATGCACCATGATATTCTATAGCAATAAGTGCTACAAAAGGATATGTGGTGTCTTTTAGTTTCCGACTTCTCAGTACATTTTCTTTTTGTCCATGGGAGTATGTTTTTTTAAAAACTGTCATGATAAATAAATGAGTTCCATTTAGTTTGCTTTAAGAAAGATCTGGTTGCAGATGAGCAGTTTAACTACTGCTGGAGTAAATGTTTTGCTAGACACTTTCTCCTGTGACATGGTTACATATGTGTCAGTGTTACATTGTGTTTCTAACCCCATAGTGTTCATAAAACTGTAAATTCTGAACTTATATTAAAATTAAATGATATTTTATTTACACAGTTGTGAAACAGTACTGTAGTGGTGAAGTAGGTCTATGCTGTACATAACAACTCCTTCAGTCTGGGTTTAGAGGTCGAAGAAGAATAAATTCATTTTGCACCTCTGGGCACTTGACAATGAAGGCATTATGTTCCTTTGAAACAGTTGGAACTGATTATGTAGTGCTATGATGTTGTATCCCAGACCGAGTACTCAATCATATTGCCATTCGGACCTCAAGATACATTGTACATGTTCATATTTTCATGTATTTTAGAACTGCTGTTTGTATTACAAAACGGATTGATGACAGTATGAAACCAGATCCAGTGGACAACGTGTGGTATTCCAGACATTACAAATGGCCAGTGTACAGCTTTGCAGATGCTGTTCAGTGCCATCGTGAAACACATCATCCAACTGTATACAACAGTCCAGATGCAGAACTTTATGTTAACTTAGAACTTGACATGCGAGCTGTTAAAGCGGTAATTTTCTTTATTTCAATGCCCTTCATGTAGTATATTTCTTTGTAATGGGTGGACCAGGTTTTGTTAGTGTCATTCTTGTATTTAGTAGGTCATTATACAATATAAGGTCATAACAATAAATAGAGAGTTATAAGTTGCTGTATTTCAGTCACTTAGGCAACAGGCTTTGGACTAATTGTCAGACTTTTCAGTCTTTGTAAAGAAGTTGCATCCCCCCCTCTCTCTGTCTCACACACACACACGCAATATCATCATACGCAGAATGCCTTTGAGGCCGTTTTTTATGTGCAGCACCTTCCTTTCCTGAGGGAAAGCAATGAAGTATGTGTAGCAAGAACCTTCCCAGAAATAAAGCATCGCCAATGTGATAATGACAACTCAGGTTAACTGATGCTCATATTAAGAATAAATCTTTATGATTTCATCCTTTGATGCAAGAATAATGTGACCTGTCAACTTATGAATTATGTTCACATAACATCACAGATGGAAGTCTGATTGTATTAGCCTGTACAGGATTTTAATTTTTGACAGCACAGAATAATCGTACTGTAGTCTTCTGTACTGTGACACTAAGTACTCTACCTGTTCCATGCAAATATATACTTTTATTTATGAAGTTCATTATCAAGAATCAGGTAAATTTTTAAACAAATTCATCTATACACAAAATTAATACATCAAATAAGCACCATCTTAATGGACCAAATGCCAACCTGTTCCCCCCATCCCCCCCCAAAAAAAGTACATTTTATTCTGGAACATATATTTTCAACAGTTTACCATGTAGTCTGACAACCCTTAACAATGAAAGGGCTAATTTTAAAGTAGCCTTAAGAGAATACTTATATACAAACACACCTTTTACTCTGTAGATTAATTTTTTATGTGTAAAGATGATCCATAATACTGTAAAATGTTTATAGTATTTTACACTGTAAAAATTGTGTATATCTGCATATTTACAACTTGTTCCACTCCTATTGTCTTTGTGACATACTTATGGATGTAAGGTATGTGTGTTTGTGTGTGTATGTATGTAGGTTAGAATATATATCGTAACGAGTAGAAGGCAAAATGAAGATCATGTGATTATTTGTAATGCTTTTTATTTTATTTTAATTTTTCAGAATCGATATTTGGATGAGTTTACTCGAATTGTTTCTGTACCTCATCCATTTCGGACAGACAGCCCAAGATCGGTCTTGGTGTTTTGTAAATCAGCGGAACTCCAAAGAAGTGCTCTGGAAGCTGGTGCCACAGTTGCAGGTGCCAGTGAACTCATCAAGAATATCCAGGTAATTAAAGAACTGTGAAGTATTATTTAATTTACTAAATTAACTGTATAGTAGTCAAACCCAAAGGTTCAGCACCAAGAATATTGAATTATGCTATCCTGTTCCTTCCATTGTCCATACTTTGTTTATCTTCTGAACTGCCAGATCTCTAAAACGTTTGTATATCAAAATTTTATATTTATTTCTTGTGTCTCCCCAAAGATCCATGTCCAACCAGTGTTAACTTCCGTGAATTCACAGCCTTAGCATTTTGAGCTGCCCTATGTAAACTTTGATGTTTCCTATTATATTATATCCTAATTATGACTGACTTTATCCCATGTTTATCGTAATATTAACCTCAGCATTTTATTTTTGAAAATTGTCATTTATTTTGTTCTCAGAAAATAAGGACCCATGTTTACAGGCATGCAGAAGGTCTTTATGCTTTATGTTTTGTTTTATGATTGACATATCATCTCTTAAATCGTTGCTGCAGTATGAGACAAAGCATGCTGAGTACTTAAAATTCAGATGCTTTGATAATTTTTCCATGTACAAGGGGAAGTCAGAAAGTAAGGTTCCCTGTTCTATTGCCACCAAATAACTTCACATAATGAGATGCCTCTTTATTCACTTATTACACTTCACTTCACTTATTTTTCCACATAGTCACCTTCTCTGTCGAGGCACTTGTCTAGGCAGGAAATCCATTTCTCAAAACCCTGTAGATAGAAGGT
>Ga0123355_10005585_pt1 | contig 18451 bp, 15 predicted proteins | sample TergutEmb28metaG_3_FD_89872 | JGI IMG/M metagenome (GOLD analysis project Ga0123355, IMG submission 89872) | Embiratermes neotenicus P1 segment gut microbial communities from Petit-Saut dam, French Guiana - Emb289 P1 | ecosystem: Host-associated > Arthropoda: Insects > Digestive system > Gut ... | reverse complement strand
TCCCTGAGGATGGTCTATGTTGACCGAAACATGTTGGAGTTTTTAACTTTTTAAGTAATATAATATCTTTTAGTGTATTTTAATAATAAAACATTGTGCAATAAGCAGGACATTCAAAATAATTATTATTATTATTATCATCATCATCATCATCCTTTAGATCATTACAAAAATGATAATGTACATGTTTCTGAGATCTGACTCTTACTCTGGTGGAGTTTTTATTGGGTAAAAAGCAACACTTCTGGTCTTTGGACTGCTCTCCTCAAGTACCGAATTATCAGGATTTACAGATTATTGGACGTAGGATTACATTAAAGGAATTTTGCTGTAAATTGCTTTTTGGTACTTGCTGCATTGTACAGCTGTTCATGAATTTTGAACAGATGTTTCATACATTGCATCAAATTCTGGAAATTTTTGTTCCTCCTCTAAGTGTTCATTGCTAACTGACCTGTCCAACAATACCATAAGTGTTTAAATAGCCATAGTAACTTTTTTTTTATCATTTTCAGGACCAGGAATCTCTGCTGAATGAACTGCGTCACAGTGGTTTCTTTGATGTGTTTGAAGCAACTGGGACACCCGGACCTAGTGGAGGAGCACAGTGGGGTTGTTTTCTATGTAATCATCCTGAGAGAGCAGTGGGATTTTTACAGGATAGTCAGCCTGTTATTGAAGGGCAGCTGAAGGAGAAGAAAGGCCGTTGGAAGATTTTCAGACGTTGGAGAACAAGATACTTCACTTTGTCTGGAGCACATCTTTCATATAAGGGTTCTGTAAGTGACAGCTCATTGAAACATTTTGTAGCAGTTGTTTTAATTCAAGTGAGCTGGCAGTAATAAGTATTGGTACTAATGCAATGAAATTTGGACTCTGAAGCTGTCTTGTTTCAGAATTTTAGTTAAGCTGAAATTTTAGTTTATTTTAATAGTGACACTGATAATGCTGTACAACAAATGAGAAAGAGTTTGCTCCTTTATATTGAAGTCTGTGATTTTTGAACACTGCGATGCACAAAATTTACATTTGAATTTGATTTATTATCACTCAGCATTTTTGAGAAAAACAGAATTAAGGTTCAAAAAGACAAAACTTTTTTTTTTACTAACAAAGTAAGAAATTTATAATTTCCTTACCAAAGTGACATTTATTTTAATATTTTGCAACATGGGTTGGTATCATCTTCATCACACTGTTACCGATTCTCATCACTGAGGGCACCCAGATTTGATGAAAAGGATAAAGTAGAGGTAAAGTCCCTGTGCTACCATGAAGGCATATGTTGGAGTAGTGGTATGGCCCCTCTCATTATTAACCTTTGCACTAGATGGGGTTGAGTAGTCATTTTCATAGCCTGGCCACTTTACTCCCATGGCAACTGCACCTGTTGATTACAAGACTGGCTGGACCCTAGAGCACATTTGGGCATTTCTGGGTGAGAGAGAAATAAATACCTTGCACTTACTGGGTCTCAAACCACAATACCTTGGACATCCACCTTGTAGCTTACTCAGTATAATGACTACATGATTCTTGTTACAGATTTTGATGAACCAGATTTTAAATGTGAGGGGAATTAAATATAGCTTTATAGATCTGTTGGATCCCAGTTTTAGGCATGTTCACAAAATTGCAAAAAGTGACTCTTGGCTTTGTCATGTCTGTGCGTCCATCTGCATGAAACTCCTCAGCTCCCACAGGATGGGTTTTCATGAAATTTGATGTTTGAGTATTTTTTTAAAAATTCAGGAGAAAATTGAAGTTTCATTTAAATCTGCAAGCATAACAGTACTTTACATGAAGACCTATGTACATTTATGACATATCTCACTGAATTATTCTGAGAATGAGAAATTTTTCAGGCAGAAGTTGCACAGAAAATCAGAACACACAATTTATGGTCAATAACTTTTTTCCAAAAATCGTACCTGGTGTGCAGTAATGTGGAAAAATATTGTAGAGCCAGACAGGACACGTATGACAATATAATATGGTGCTTGTGCATTGCATGCTGCATAAATAAGGCTACAGACATACACCCAGAATACCAAATACTTAATGCTTTTCCATGCCAACAGTGGGAGTGATCTGCATGGGGTGTGCAGGGAGGAAAGATGTGAAAGAAGTTTGGGGTGTTGTGGCCCTGAAGTAGGCATACCATTATTTAGCCAGCCATTTAGTCTCTAAATATTTATTGTGTCTGCCATTTTTGTCAAAAGGAATATGCATATCAGCAGCATGTCTTACTAAAATATACATATCACTTCTAACAAAAATCATCCATTACCCTCTGATGCCATGTTTTTTGATATTCTTTTTACAGAAGGATGACAAAGACATGACTCCAATTGAGGTGAATCAGATCCGCAGTGTCAAGGTAAGCCGCGGAGCTCGTAATATTCCTAAGGCATTCGAGATCTTCACAGGTGACCAGTCCCTTATCCTTAAACCTAAAGATGGCAAGAATGCTGAAGAGTGGGTCCAGTGTTTGTCTATAGTGGTAGCACATTCACATTCCAGGGAGATTCCAGCCAAAAGCAACTCTCTTCCTGCCAGAGGAGCCAGTCTTAGAACTGCTGTATGAAATAAAGTAAATGATTTAAAAGGCTGTGTACCATGTTGCCTCATAGCACAGGCAGACCTGTGTCTGTCACAAAATTGTGATTATATGTCAGAAACATGCTCTCATGTAATGTGCATAGGCACTTCCAAATTTTTATTCTTGTGACTGACTGGGACAGGTAAAAATTATGTATAAAATTTTAAGCATAAATCTTGACAAACAGACACCTTTAAACACCTAGTGTTAGGCAGAGTTAATAATAAAAATTTAATCATCAGAGTGTGAGGACCAGGATTTGATTCATCTGGCTGAGTTTGTTCCTTTATTATCATTATTTCTGATACTGATAATTGAGTTGGGTAAGAGGTGGAGAGAAAAAATGATTATCTATATGCATTTAATTAAATCTTGTTGTATATAGAACAGGAAAGTGGAATTGGTCAGTGTGAATGTTTACCATTTCACACATGTGAGAGGCGAACATGAGTGAAATTGTTATGAGATTTCAGCAGATAAAATTCCAATTTACTGCCATATTCTGATCAAAATTGTGGATACTTCCCTTAATAAAGGGTTAGTCATTACACTATGAACTTGTATATGGAAGTCGTGTCACCCACAGCAACTTAGTGGTAAACTCTACAGGAAGCTGGTGGTTTTATATGTGTCATGTAATATACACCATATTCCTTCGCTGTGATGGACAGAACCTTTGCAACTCATGTTGGTTTCTCCAAAATTATGCTAGGCCATTAGGCACAGAAAGAAAACTGTAGGTATTCTATGCTGTGCATGATTCAGTATAGACATTTAATGGAGTCATTTGGCAATGCTTTAAAAAAATGCTACTTCTTTGTGTCTGGCGCACAATTTTTGAGTTCAGGATCAGTGCATCTCTATCTCATATATGAGATAACATTATCCGTTACATTAGTTACAGGTTTGAATAAGATTTATATTATTATTAGGTTAAAATATGAACTCAACAATTCCATTTAGCCAGACGCAATAATGGAACAAATATGTATTCTTTTTCATAAACCTACAGATGTTTTGTTCATGACAACACATGTTTGTGTGTTCCTCCTTGCCGAGTTTTGCAAGAAAGTTACTTGAGGCAATAGGTAAGTGATGTCTTATTGTGATGCACTGTAGTGTTATTGATGTTTCTTATTGTCTCTCCTCTTTTATATATGCACTTGGGTAAACTGTAGGGTTTTGGCTGATGATTCAGAATACTGTAGTGAATCAGACTTGAATCTGTGTGAAGAACACCAGTTGTAAATCAGACAGATTTGTATGTGATTACTTGCTACTGTTCTTACTGACACCAAGCAGATTGGTTTGTAGCATGACGCGCTAATATACTTACATTATACAAGTTACATGGCATGATTCAGAATGTACTTACATTAAACTAGCTATGAACCACAAATGCAAACATTGTTATTTCTGCAGTCATCTTGCACGTTTCTGACAAGAACTTGAATAATGTAGATTGGTGCACTGTACTGTTGGTTCATGTTACACAGAACAGTTGCCAAACTGAGCTGGATTGACTGCGTCATGAACAAAATAAGTTCTTGGAAAACATGAAGGATGTATGAGAAGATCTTATAGAAGCAGTCTCTTTGAAAATTGGTTATCAGAATTGTTTCCAAGGAAGTAGGTTATTCTTTCAGTTGGATTGAGTTGGCTGACGATTGGGGTTTATTTAAGTTTTGTTTTTACAGTGCCAAACCTTTAGGTTACATAATACCGAAGATTCATAAGTAAGTCCCATCGTTAAGAAACTATGAAGAAATTGTCATCGGTTTTAAATACAGCACATAAGTTCTGTATCATGGGTCATGTTCTGAGACACTGGTGTGTAGTGAATTAAAGCTCACATAAAAATAAATTATGTTCAGCTACAATCATATAGATAAATGAAACCATCAGGGAAGTCTCAGTAAGGTTAGCTGATTTCCATGAGATGTAGCGAGATTGTGTAAATACAGCGATTCAGAATATCTTTTATAGATGTACTAAGTCGCCCCACCCCCACGTATTACGTCCATATTTTTTATAAGCGTACGTGAAAAACAGTTAATGGGCACCAGTCATATTGATGCCTGTATTGTCGTTAATGAATATAGAGCCATATTTATTAATGTAAAAAAAGAAGAGTATAAATGATGTACTTCCTATTCTCAGTTTAGGGGTAACCTGAAATATGGGATAATATAGAATTAAATGTATGGTATTATGGTGAAGGAGCAATGCTAAGAATGTTGATTTACCAATGATTATATCTCCGTGGGTTCTTTGGAATGGAAGCAGTTGATCCGTTTTTGGTTTTGATAATATTAAAGGCTTTTACACATAATATATACATCTGTATACAATATTTTGTCATTTAAAATACCATTTGTTAATATGAAATAACAGTTAATTTCTTTTGCCAAAGTCCTATTTATTATTAGTGCTTTAGAAATAAATATTCTTACATCTTAGGAAAGGTTTCCTGTCACTTCCACATGCAGAGAATAATGTAATAAAATATTTGAAATTGTTTTATACATTAGAATGTTTCATGAGTTGTAGACGTCACTGTATAAGATGATGTGCTACGTCCTTGTGATCAAGAAAAGTTCATATCAACATGTGCCCAATTTTTCATGGTTATGGAGTATGACTCCTTGAAGTGTATAATCAAATTTAGAATTACTAGTAAGATATGGAATAAAATTAAAAAGCAGACACATTACCTGATAGCTTTAAGGTGCAAATTTAATTTAACATGTTGAAATTATCTTTCATTTACACTGATGTGTGCTTAATGCAGGTTTTAAAAAATCCCACCCTAGGTTGCAACACCCTTGCCACTCGGTTGTGAACAGCATGCATTGCTAGTTGCATCTTCATTGTGATAGACCTGTAGTTGATTACCAGCTTGTTGAAGGTTGCATAGTCTATAAGACTCTATGCTTTATGGTGCAATTCACAGGAGTGAGTTTACTGGAATTAAAAAACACCCACAGTACCTTTATCACCAAGAATAGAACCTATTTTGATAGGAAATTTTATGATCACAAAGCCATAGGATATTATCTTATACAGTAATGTCCGCAACCCATTAAACACCTTGTGTATGTACTGTTCTTAAAATGCAAGGATTGTGAGGCACAAAAGTAGGTATACTAGAGATACATGTAATATGGCATAGTCTGTGGGATTTAAAAATTATTGGACCATGTACTTCTGCATTTGCATTGCATTTGTTTGTTTGGACATGATTTTTTAAATCTCTTCCACATAAAAGCAGGATATTATGCTAAAAATCAGTGCTCAAGGAAAAAGCTATATTTTTAAGATGGACAGTTTGCAGAAGAGCTCATTAGGAATGGTGTTTAACATTCATAATGTGTTTACCTTGTAAGAAATGCTAATGTGGGGAGTGTCTTATTACTTAGATTTTCAGGCTGTATTAGAATTACGGGGGATTCATATAGCTGGAGCTGGTATGTGCTCTGTACGAATGGTGGGATGAGTCATGTATTTCTGAATCACAATTTACAGGCTTCAACATGTATTTCTTTATTTTTTTATTTGAGAACTGGAATAGTGCAGTCTAGTGACTTGTGCCTCTTTGGTTCTTGGGGCTTCTTCCCCAGTAGTGAAAGTGCTACAGCTTTAAGCTGATTGCTCACCTCCATCGGGTGCTAAGTTGCATGGAACTGTACGTCCACTCCCAATAGTCTTCTTGGCATGTTGCTTGATTAAACACAAGGAGTACTTAACTGTTAACCTTTTACTTGTTTTAAGTTTGTGATACAACATTTTGCACCACAAATGATATGAATTCAACTCCTGTTTGGCATATTATTGCTCAGTGTTGCAGAACTTTTTCTTGGCTTTGATATGTAGTTCCTTCATCAACCTGAACCACTGATCCTTTTTATTATTATTTTTTTAAATTTCACATTAATTGGCAGGCAGGGTATTCTAGTGGCTGAGGCATGCTCTTCCACATACTTGTTAATGCTTTATTGCAGTATTGTGAATGTTTCTATTGGACAGCATGTTGCAGACACTGAAGTGTATCTCTGGGATGGTGTTTTGTCATGTGATCATCAAATACCAACATACACCAGTAGATGTAGTCTTCCAGCATTTTTTTTTTGTATTTCACTGGACTGCCTTAGGTCCTGATGGACCATATAGTGTTATGTAGAACTCACATTCAAATCACAAGATGTGACACGGAATACCATCCCCCCTTTATCATACGTGTTCATTGTACATACTGTATTCAGCTGTTTGATGTAACATATTGTCTTAATATTGAGCTATTTCTAACAGGAAATTTTGTAAACTAACATACTTCACTATATTGTACCAAAACCAACATATCTGATTATTTATTTTTTAAAGTATTTTTACAATTATAAAATGAGCAGTTGGCACTTAAAGAGATGTGTGAATTAATTCAGAATAAGTGAAAGGACACATATTTTTATTATACATTTTGTAAAAATATATGCCTACTTTTTGTAGTAATATATTATAATTTAATTACAGAGTTTCAAAGGGGACCTGAAAATATATGTTTATTGAGAGTTTACCTCACTTTTGTATGGCATTTGATGTTTCACACTTGATAACCTTGACTTCAGCATTGAACTACAGTGTAAGTCCTGAGTGTAGGAAGAGATTGCAGTACCCTTGTTTTAATGTGAATGAACATATGGTATTACAAGGCAAGGGACTGCTGCCAATGGAGACAGTTTTAGTAGCAACAGTCTTCTATCTTTATGTTTATTGCATTACTAACTTTTTCCTGACTAATACTGAACATACCATTCAGATGGTTCAGTTGTGTAGATTTCTGCTGACATCCTGTTGCTATAAATTGAGGTTAATAACAATGACAAAAATATCATAGTTCAGTGTGAAAGTCAAATCAGGTAGGAAGTTTGAAAGTGCCTTTTTATTCACATAGTGATGTGAACATAATTACATTCACACATTGTCATTGAATTTAATAATTATGTTCATCAAAGACTGTAAATTTGCGATCCAGCTGGTTGTCACAAGTGATTACAAAAACATTCCAGTTGCCAAGTGTGATATTCCTGTACAGTGAACTTTATTAGACGAATACTGTCTGGTGGGATGTGATGTCATAGAGTCTAGAAGATATTTAGCTGTGTTTTAGGAGGATAGTGTTGTGTCCATCTTCATTATACAATCCCAGAAGACAATCTTTGTAGTCACTGCCATGAAAACCCCAGATGTCAAATTAATTACAATGGTTAGTAAGAGGCAGAGGATTTTGGTAATGTTTATGAAACAATATATTGTCTTAAATAATAGCATACCAATATGCCTGTATTGCTGCATTCTTTCTGACAACACTGTTTCTGTTGTCTCATTGGATTATAAGGAATTCATTGCATTTACAGGAATTTTATTATATTCCTTGAATTCCAATGTCTTCTGAAAATGTTTTCACTACACAGTTGATCATTTTTACATTTTGAGAAACTGCTATTTAAGAATACTTGTTAAAGTCATGTAGTCACCAGTGTGGTTAGTGATATATACAGACATGTTATCAAAAAACAAATGGAATGTAGAAATTCCAAATATAAAACACTTTTGAGCATGAAAACCACAGAACAAGTTGCAACTGGAAGAGGAAAACAAAGGGCAATGTGCAGAATGCTCATTTGCTACCAGAATAAAAGAGGATATGCTAGTTAGTGTCAGTCAGTAAAGATTGGGCCTGTTCATTACTATGTTTGGCCCAGCCAGTCCTAGACTCTTTTCATTATCTGAAACTAGAATTCTTCAAAAAGCACTTTCTTTTGTCATGTGCTGCTAAGTAGATGCTATACCATAACAAAGACAGATGAAAGATGAGTGGGATTCTAAAATTTAAAGTGATATACAGAGCTGTTTGTGTGTAACTTAGATCACAAATGTATGGAAATAGTGTTGTGATTTTTTCACTGTACCTGAGATGTGAGGTGGCACACCTGCTGTCAGGTATCTTTTATTTGCTTTGTTCTCATTTTTAATGACTGCAGTTTGTCAAACTAAGAACAGGATTAATAATGCATAACACTGTCTAGATGTTTAGTCGGTAGTGTTAAAACCAAATCACATCATTTATAGTCCCAGGATGTATGTGGAAGCAAAACATGCACAGTAAATGAAAATACGGCGTGGCCTTCCCTTCAAAATTTTTAGGAAAATACCTTGACAAGTTTTGTAGAGGTGTTTTCCTCTCCATGCTCATAAGTTGATCTATGCATGCTTATAAGTTGACCTACCATTTTTCACATGTTGGATTAGGAAAAAATTACCTTATTTTTGGGTAAATAGAATAATTATATGGGTATTACATGTAACATTCCAGTATATCTTCCTGTTGACCAAAAGCGGTGTGCACTGAGAGAAGATAAATATATTGAAATATTAAGTTTTTTTGCATTTACTGCGCTTACCATGATGAAATTACTTTTGGTAGCAAATGAGTTTTGAGTCATATTTTGTATCACTGTAAACCTGTAACATGCAAAGCTCATAAGGTCTTTCATGCTGTATGTATGGCAGTGCTGGCAGCTGAACATTTGTTGAAAATAAAATTATTTTTACTGTATCTGTGAATTTTTATATAATATGCGACTTACCTTCAGAATGTTTACCATTACCAAGAGAAATATGTACTGTTAAATTTGGTCATGTTCAATACTTGGGAATGACAGCAGCAGATAGAATAATTTTCACCATAAACTTATGAAATAATCAATTGAAAATATATATGATCATTTACCATATTTTGCAGACTATAAATTGCTCAGAATATAAACACAGCCTCACTTTAAGGTGCATTTGCAGAATTGTGAAAAGCTACTGTTAGCTTCGTCATGTCTGTCTGTTGTTCTGCAGTATGCATGGAACAGCTTGGCTCCCACTGGACAGACTCTCCTGAAATTTGATATTTGAGGATTTTTAAAAAATTTGATGAGAAAATTCAAGTTTCATTAAAATCTGACAATAACGGGTATTTTACATGAAGACCTATGTAATTATATGTCACTAAAATCTTTTAGAATGCAAAATGTTTCAGATAAAATCAAAACGCCCATTTTATGTTCAGTAAATTTTTTCCAAAAGCCGTGATGTGTATGTGATAATGTGAAAAAATATTATACAGCCAGACAGGCCACAGATGACTGTACAATACGGAGCAGGAAAGGTGTGATTTGTATGATGGATGACCAAGGCAAAAATACAGACACCACTAATAATGTTGATTACTTATTGCTTTTCCATGGTAACAATGGTTATGCAAACATTCTCCATTGTTACATTGCATGTATATTGTCTTTCTTGTAAAGGAATATGTTGTGGGGAAAAAGCCTGCTATGCCTTCAACCACAGAAGTATATGGGATATGCATCTCACTGTCTGGAAAATACAAATCATATTCTTTACACAAACAAGAAGACAATTTGCAAAACTATAAGTGTGCTTGGTTTCATTTTGGCTTGAAAATTTATCATCCACTCTTGAGAAAATGATATCAAATTAAGGATGTCTGATGACACCTGCTGAGAATATTTAACAACAGGGGGAAGAAACAACAGAAATTTATGCACTGAGAAATTTGATGACCTCTACTCTTCACTTAGTATTGTTACAGAGATTAAATGAAAAAGGCTAGAGTCAGCTGAACATAAAAGAAAAAGTCAGAAAGAAAATGTAAGGCCAGTTTATTGTGATCATATTAAAATTGTTGGCAGATCATAATAAAAATTATTTTTACTCTGCATATGTATACAGCTTAAGACCTGAAGTATGAGAATGAAAGTTTTACTGCCTGAAATGAAGTCTTTAACATATTTTAAATTGATACACCAGGAAAAAATTGACCTTTTTCAGCCTGTAATGTACATGATTACTTCTTTCAGTTATTCCACACAGACAATCCAACAAATTCCATTAATAGACAAAGAAGTGAAATGTAAAATTTTGTAGTATTTTTCTAAACTATAGAACTTAATGGCGTTCTGTTTAGATGTGCTTAAATATAAAAGATAAAAACTGAACATACTATATAGCCATGTGACTCTCACGCACCAAACGATATGATTCCCAGAATGCAGTCTATTCATCACCTGTAATGAATGAAAAGTCCCATACAGTGTAACAAAATGTTGCTATTTGCCATCTAGATTGAATATCATTTTCTCATAATTTTTCAGTTGCTGCACAAATCCAGGATTAGGCTTAATTGCAGGTCTTATATTCTTCAAGTGCGTGAATGCCTCTTGATAATTCATACCTTCTTTTCGCATGAGATATGCTATAACTACAGAAGCTGACCGTGAAATTCCAGCATTACAGTGTACAAAGACACATCCCCCTGATTGTCTTACATTATCTATGAAAGTGAAACACTGATCTAAGCTGCTTATAAGATTAGTTTCAGGAAGATCAAGAATTTGTACATACATGTAATTCAGCAGATGATCCAGCATGACAGGTTTCACACCTAAGCTCAAGATATGAGTAACTGAATGGTTCTTCAGTAAGTCAAAATCATGTGCAACATCCACTGAACCCATACACAGTCCAGGCAGCACCTGAGCCACCTGCAAGTCTGGTTTGGTATCGATAACATAACCAGGAGAAGTGCTGGCTTGTGGCTGTGATACGACTGAAGTTCCATCTGCCAGGATCTTCTCCGTGTAACTGTGCCCTGATACAGTCGTAACAGTAGTTTGACAGGTCTTGAGACAACATTTACCAGCTCTTATGCTTTCTAAGAAATTCATTTCTAAGGGGATTCACAGTTAATTTTCACACAGATGATGTGTCAGATTTGTTGAAATGACTCAGTTATCTGTCCATGAATTGTATAACGTTATGTAAGAAATCACAAAGTTTTCTGTCAATCTTACATAGGAAAAAAAAAAAAAACTATTTAAATGTCTTGAGAACCATCTGTGATGGAAGTTACATAACACATGCTTTTTAAGATGAAATTTTCATATCAGTCAAGCATGAAATACGTAAGTACTGTTGAGCAATTGAATCTAAGTTGTTGAAACAATAAGAAATGGTACTGCTTGATGAATTACTCTGACAGCATGTTAATGATATATTCCGACGTTCATTCCATTTGATCACGAAGGACTGTTTCAGTCCCGTGGACTTGCTCAACTGTCTCCCGTGACATGGCCATTTCAAGAGGATCGTATTCCACATCAGTCAAGTACAGACCATGTGGTGGGACAACTATTATTCTCTTGTTCCAGCTGTGTTCTGTAGGATTCTCCAACATGTACCGGATGTCTTCAATAGAAATACGGCCTGCAGCAACACTGATAAGTGCCCCGACCATTCGTCGTACCTGTTGCACAAGATCGTATTGGTAATTTACTTATAAAACAATGAGATTTGAAGTTGTTAGAATGGTGAATGTTAAGAATTCTGTCTTATGGAATGTAACACTCCTTGTTGTCTGGTAGCAACTGGCAGTGTTTCAGAAGAAAGTGCTGCATCTCTTTTCAAGATTGAAGAGTTCTCTGCTACCAGACTACATGATGTTACAGCCCAGAAGATTGTGTTATACAGTTACAAAACAAGGAAAAAAGCCCATTCCTGATAACAGGATTGGTTGATTAATTCTACACAACCTGAAAAACTGATGTGGCTTAAATGCACTTATTTTAACCCCTCGCAAAGAAAGCCACTGAGAAAGCACAATTACTGGGCCACAAATGGAGGATGGACAACAGTTTAAGTGCAATATTTTTAAAGAAATTTTTTATTAACTATCATACATGCAAGTTGTCCTTTTCCATGTCATGAAGGTATATAGGGGAGTACAGATATGCCCCCACTCATTCTTACCCTCACCATTAGATGGACTGAGTGGTCTGCATCAAGGCTCAGAAGCTTAACCCCCTGGTAAAGAACCCCAGTACCCACTGAATAGAGGCTTGGTAGGTCCCAGAACTAGTCAACTATTTGGAGAGGAGAAAAATCTCTTGCCCCTGCTGAGATTCAAATCCCAGACTGTCAAACCCATAGCATAGTCACTACACTGTTTTCTTCACCTCTCAAAATGATGGTTTTATATCCTTAGGCACTAAGTTTGGGTGAACCATTACATAACAATATGTTGACTGTGCACACTGATTCATTGCACAGCTGTTATACATATACAGTGAATGATGAACACTGAACAAATATACCACACAGAATTGGTAGACAGAATTACTGCAGTAGCCAAGGCTCCTGCTGTGCAGAGACTCTATATTATGAAGATGTATGGAAGAGTTGAGCTATATCTCCTTGCATACTTAACCTCAGCACCACATTTCAGGTGAGTGGTTATGACCTGCAGTTTGAAACACACTGGTCTATCAGATATAAATGGAAATGCTCCAGTACTGCACTACTTAAACTGTATGGTACTTCTGTAGCTCTGGAATATATATGATTTCATATATTAACAAACACATATTACTTGTCTGTAAAGGAATGATTTGGCTTGGCATGTGATGTTCCAGAAAGTGTAATACGAGGAACTTGAACACTCTGCACCTAACAGTGGTGTGCCAGGAGTGACGTCCAATCTGTACATTTCCTTAATTGTGTTGATGTCTGGTGGACTCTGGGCTTTGCTTCCCATAAACGTACGAAAATCCCTGGTACCAGGAAACAAAGCAGCTGCAGCCATCAACCGTGACACATCAAATTCATCAACTTTCCTGGCAAGTAACAGCAGAAAATGAATGAAATGAACACCCCACAACATGGTAATGATTCTAAAATAAGGAAACTCAGGTCTAGCAAGTGTCAACTTACACTGACTTTGGTTATCATGTGTGCACTAGAAAGGCTACTCATGCTACAACCATTAATATTTTTATGACTTCACAACTGGCAATGAGTATGTTTATTTTATAATATTTTGAAATCTTAACTGTACAACAGGCCACTTGCTGATACTTCCAATAAAGATGATACAACTGGACACGTGATGGATTCATTCATTTATTGAGCATTTGAATAATCCACTTCTGGTAATGCAACCACAGGATATAGAATTTGTCATGATTGAGTTTCAATTGAGGTTTACCTACCTTCCTAGTAGTTTTTATGGCATCAAACCTGTAAACTCTCTTCTACTAACAATGCAATTATGTAATTTGACAGGTACTTACTGAATGAAATGGCACCTGTTCCATTCAATGATTGGAACTTCTGCCCTGTAGGCAATATTTTTACCAACTGGCGGAGCATCTGGATTCCTCACGGCTAGACGATACAGGTATGTTCGAGACTTGACACTGCGACGAGCATGGAATGTCTCAGGCACAATATGAACACTCTGAACTCTAAAATATAAGTTACAGTATGTCAGCATGATACTTCAATTGTGGTTTGAATTTCTTTTAAATTTTCTTCATTCTGCCTGTTTTCCAATGTCTGTAAAAGTTCATCCATTTCTGGCAATTTCAAAGATAATATTTTGCCAAGAAAAGCACCTGAAAATCCATCTAGTGCTTGGCTTCTTAGCTTTGGGAAACGCATGTCATGCACTCAAGTATTTAATTCCTTCTAAATGTTTTTAAAATATTCCTTCTAAAAAATGAAAAAGAGATCATATATCCTTCATATGGCACACACACAACAAATGAATCTATTTTATTGGTTCTTTCATTCTACATGCAGTTTTATACTGATGACATTTTCTTACCTAAGTTCAAAGTTGTTTTTAGTTAAATAGTGATTATAAGCAGCAGTTAAGTGTGCTGGATCATACTGCAAACCACTAGCACGTTCCAAGTCTATGTGAGCAGATGACCGTAGTGCATGGACTCCTCGATCTGTTCTGCCATGGGACAGATATAGAACAAATAATGAGACTGACAAATTGTACTCATCACACTAATCTACACACAATGGCTGAAATTAGTACCTGCTTGATATACAAACACGTGGTTCCCTTATGGACTTAAAACGCTTTGAGCAAACTTCAAGAACTCCTTGAACTGTTTCAGGATAAAACTCTGTTGAATCTGCTTTCACTGTCTGTTTCTGTGCACCCCTAAACAGGAATGGAAGTAGAATATAAATGTAACACAGGTAATATCTTACAACATAAATGTAATAGAGGTAATATCTTACAATGATGCATGTCTACCATGTATTTCTTATTCAGTCAGTACAGATTAAAGAACAAACAAAACACACTGTTGATGAGAAAACACCCAACCACTTTTAATGTGTCTCTAATAAGCTTTGAACCAGATGGGCCATTATTGAGGGGATGAGCATAATACAACAAGACATATCAAAGGTTTTACAGTGTCCAAAACAATATAATAGTCACGGCTGAAACATGTATGTATAAGTACACATATAAATAGCATATGATTTGAAAAAAATATATATATATATATATTTTTATTTCAATAAAACCCTTTATTTAAAAAAATATTTTTATAGACATTGTTAAAACTGCTAAGACAACTTGCTGCTTTGTCAAAGATGTGTGATTAAAGTACACACATATATGTCTGGGAATAACTAGTTATTCAAGAGATCATATATTGAACTCATAAAATGAATACTGCATCCATACATCTGAGTGACATCTTTCAAAATTAAAATATGCATACACACAGTATTAAAATAGTTTTACAAGTAAAATGTAGAATTTCTATAGGAAGTACGTGAATTACATTTTATGTCCAAAGTGAACCTGAGCAACACATAAAATAAACTTGTGGAGGAGGTAAAGGTTGTTCAGTTGTATAGTTCACTTCACTGACAAAAGTACACTAGAGTTTGAACATTTGCACTCAAATACTATAAAAGATGTTAGAAGCTTCTGAGAGTTAACAGCACATCATCTGCTGATTTACTTCCACACATTGTATCAAAGCACATTACAAAGTATCAAAAGAAAAATGACAAGATGAATATGAAATTTGAAACAGAGGTTATCATGGTTTAATTTTGATATGCTATCCTCCATTCTGCATAATAAGGGAAACATATGGCATTTGTAGGTGTCAACAATGTATTTATGGAAGTGAAGTCTTTGACAAATTTCTAAGAATTTGTGGTTATGCTTGGAAATCAGTGTAGATCATTATCAGCCAAGTTAGAATGTGAACTGTGTTGGGTCAAAGATTTGTATTTCAAGGTTTATACACACACATTATTTCATACCAGTGCAATGGAATTTCAACATTACTACTAGTTAGCAAAATTCTTACAAAATTAACCCTTCAAGTGTCACACAGGGTGCATTTACATATCACTATGTATATTTAACATGAAATATGACTACACCATCTTTGTGGTTGGATATGTTTACATTTTCATTCCAAGGAAACATACATCACTGTGACTTCTAGCACCTTTAAATGTAAATTCATTTCTTTCATAAGGGGAAAGACAGAGTAGTTGGTATAGCAAATAGGCTAAAAAAAAAAATTCTGGTAGGGACAAAAAGTTTTCATCTTCTCCAAAACATCCATACCAGTCCTGGGGCCCATCCAAACCTGTAATCCAATGGGAGTTGGCATTCTTCCCGTGAGTTAAGTGGTCGGAGCGTAAAGGTCCCCACTGCCCTCCACTTCCCCTATATGCCTTCATGGCGTAAATAGTGAAAACTTTGATACTCGTGTGAAACAGAACGAGATTTTTCCTATCACGTGTTCACAGATATTAACACGATTACCTAAACCACGTGGCTCCAATATCACAAAACCAAGTGGTTGGCTGCGATCGATGACTCCCTCTCCCATACTTTTACTACAAATTTATTATAGTTCGAATTACATTCTAGCTGACATTCTTAGGAATCAAACACCACACATGATGAATTACGACAGTGAAAGTAGGGTGCGTTGTTCAGATTTAAATCGGTGCATGTGCCGAACATTAAATATGTAAAGTAACATGTTCAGATCTCTCGTAACAAAACGTTTAATTCTAATTCCTTAATTAGTACTCGGAAATAAATCCTCTCAAATGTATCAACAACTACTGACACCTACTGAAAAGAAAAAGAAACATAATACTCATATACCTAAACTGTGTCCCTATGTACGATATATACAATAAATAACGCGTCATGATACTTTCGTATGTCTTCAAACTCATGAACGTTTATGATTTTAAAATAATCTGTAGTTCTTAGGGTAATGCCCCGCCCTACTCCAACATTAAACACATACTTCCGATCCGTGACATATAACACAACGTCGTACGTTCCGAGTCGTTTAACATTCTGATCCGTGACAGCAAACCTGGATCACTCCCACACGACGTGTCGGTTCCATGCTTTTCCCACATGTTGTAAAAAATTACGTCACCTACCCATAGTGACATCTATTTACATCATCCGAATTACCCTAGTGTGGTACTTTCACTCTATGTGGCAGTAGGCTGGACGTAAGAATTGGCGGTGTACATGAAATTTCGGCACGTTTTTAGTCTACATTTTTATTGGAAGATAGAAGAATATAAACCTTAAGAGACTGATTCACTGATACATTATTTTAACTCTGTTAATAGTATACGATACTGATAACAACACACATCTTAATTGTAATTATTTTAAACCTGTTAATAGTGTACAATGCTAGTAACAACACACACATCTTAATTGCATTTGTTCGGATGTTATAATTGTTAATAACTATAGGACCATTATATTATAATTATATTTAAGCATTTGACATCTGTATTTTTAACAGATATTTATACAACTACTTTGACAGTTTCCACATCCTTGGTACTTTACCTGTGTATGGATATGTGGAAAATAAAGTGAATGAATGAATCAATGGTGTACAAACTCAGTTCTGTCTTGTGCTGAACTACGTTTTATAACCCTGCTACAGTGTGTTTGTTGATACAAAGTAAGAGGCTTCGTTACGGCAAGCATATAGTTTAGTTTAGTTTATTAGTCCAAAATATCATACATATGATTGTGGACTCATCAATTTCTAGCAATATACATGAAGTGAGATAAGTCCAATAGCAACATAACACAGTATTCTGCAAATGATTTCAGAACCGCTTGTATATAGTGTAATAAAGCTTAAATTAGATACACAGCTAATGCAGTTACACAGTTACAAAGCTACAAATTCTTCTACTGAGTAAAAGGAATGCAGAAGAAGAAGTGATTTCAATTCCTTCTTAAAGGTCTTATAACTATCTGTGGGATACTGCGGGATTGTGAAATGACAGCACGAATATGCTGAGTCAGGAGCTGTGATGGGAAATGGCGCATGGTTTGGAGTTGTGTGCAGAGACTGGAGTTTGTAGCGAGAGAAGGATAGGAGAGAGTGAGGTAGCATTACTGTGATGTATAACGGCGAGTTGGAAAGTGGTTATGTGGGTGCTCTGACACTGACTAACGTGCTGTGATGCGTAACGGTGAGTTGGAAGGTGGCTATGTGGGTGCTCCCACATATCTATTTGTTTTGTGTACCGGGAAGTTTGTTATATAATTTAGTCCCCATATTTATTACACTTCTCTTATATAAATCAGTATTGTGTGATTGGATGTGGATATCCATCTTTCTTTGTGTATTATGAGCATGGGTATTTGAATTTAGATCTACAAAGTGGCGGTGTTTTCTTATATAACATATAACTTCCATTATATGTAGTGAAACCAAGGTGAGAATATTCAATTCTTTAAATAGCTGTCTGCAAAATGTTCTTGTGCTTACTGCTACTATTGATCGTATCACTTGTTTTTTAATTCTAAGTATTCTAGTAGTTAATTCGTCCCCTTCCCCCCCCCCCCCCCCCCCCCCCCCCCAACACCAAAAAAAACAACAACAC
>Ga0123355_10005584_pt1 | contig 18452 bp, 16 predicted proteins | sample TergutEmb28metaG_3_FD_89872 | JGI IMG/M metagenome (GOLD analysis project Ga0123355, IMG submission 89872) | Embiratermes neotenicus P1 segment gut microbial communities from Petit-Saut dam, French Guiana - Emb289 P1 | ecosystem: Host-associated > Arthropoda: Insects > Digestive system > Gut ... | reverse complement strand
TAAGAGCAGATTGAAGTCAGGAAATGCTTGCTATCATTCGGTGCAGAATCTTTTGTCTTCCAGGTTGCTATCCAAAAATTTGAAGATCAAGATATATAGAACTGTAATTTTGCCTGTTGTTTTATATGGGTGTGAAACTTGGTCATTGACACGGCGGGAGGAAAGGAAGCTGAGGGTGTTTGAGAACATGGTGTTGAGGAGAATATTTGGACCTAGGAGGGACGAGGTAACAGGGGAGTGGAGGAGATTGCATAACGAGGAGCTAAATGACTTTTACTCCTCACCCAGTATTGTGCAGGTGATAAAATCGAGAAGAATGAGATGGGCTGGGCATGTGGCGCATATCGGTGAGGAGAGGGGGGTGTATAGGGTCTTGCTGGGGAAACCAGAGGGAACGAGACCACTGGGGAGACCTAGGCGTAGATGGGTGGATAATATTAGAATGGATCTCCAGGAGGTTGGATGTGGGTATATGGACTGGATAGGGCTGGCCCAGGATAGACAGGTGGCGGACGCTTGTGAGTGCAGTAATGAACCTTCAGGTTCCATGAAATGCTAGGAGTTTCTTGACTAGCTGCAAACCAGTTAGCTTCTCAAGAAGGACTCTGCACCATGGAGTAAGTAAGTAAGTAAGTAAGTATGTAGAAGTACAGCTTTTGAGCTAACTTTTGAAGAGTCGGTAAACAAACGTTACTCACTTGGTTTGTGCTGGTGTTCAAGAGCTTTTGTAAAAAAGCTAAACTGCATTACAAAATACCAGATTGTTTTCTTGAGCGAAAAATTCTTTGAATTCATTTTGGCGATTGTGAAAGTAACATATTTCGTTGTCTTGGTGGAGAAGATACTGTGTTTTTAGTCTGGCACCCAATAGTTTAGCTTCTTTTTAGATAAATTCACATCACAGACAAGGCCATTAAAATCTCCTTGTGTTAATAAATGGTGTTCAAATGAGGAACACCTTGCTTGAAATGTCAGATCACAATCAACATTGCCCCCTTCGAGAGTTGTCATTGCTAAAAGTCAGATTTTCCAGAGGGTTTGTTACAGGAAACTCTTGACCGTGTGGGACAGGCCTCATTGCAGATGACAAATCTGGATATTTCACTGTGTGTTTGGATTTGGAGATGATCACTATTATGTTTGTAGAACAAAAGTAACACTCAGATGAGTGGTCTTTTGGTTCCTCCCAATCAGTGGGAATGGTGAATGGCATTTGGCATGAACCATTTACCCATCTTGTGAGAAGCCTCACACACATTACACAACAAATATGATGGGCTCAACTTTTATCTTTGTCACTCATTTTATACCAAAAATAAATCTCATAACACTTCTTAATGAGTGGGGTAAAATTTGACTTCTGAGATTTGAAGGTCAGTTCACCACACACACATTAAAGAAGGTATCAGGATGATTTAAACATTCCTTGGCATGATTAAAATGATATACACAATCCTTTTACACAAAGCACTTCACTAAAAAGAACAACAATTGCAACTTATAACAACTAAGTCTAACTCACCACTAGTAGTACAGTGTTCCTAAAGCAAGCTTCCCATTAGTTTCTTGTCCCAACGTGTCAGAACATATCTGAGCTTGCACAGTCTAGCTGAGAGTGGGCTCAAGTGCCTGCTGTCCTCTTATGATTAACCTTTTGACACCTAACGACAACTATAGTGGTCATATCGCACTGCTTACCTCTAAATGTTGCATTTTATATATTTATTCAACAAATATAGGTACTGAATATTTCAAACATGGTATATGCTCTCCGTTTTTCCTCTTCAAAATGCAGATTGTTTCAGAAATCTAACGTATTTGGTTCCTGTATTATTCACATTTTATATACAGGGTGTGCTAAAATTTAAAAAAATAATTCCGGTGCCAAAAGGTTCAGTTACCTTACCCACACTGTGTTTAAAATATAAAGTGTGTCATCCATATTTGAAACATATTGGTAGTGTGACAAGAAAAACTAAATTTGCTAAAATTGCATTTCCAGAAATTCTGTCACCCAAAAACGGAGGGTGATAGAGCATTTCTAAGAGCATTTGAATTCAACATGGAAAAATACACAAATTAGTTTTCATGTGACAAAAATTTTGTTTATGAATGTTACTGTTTCATCACCACCACTGCCACTGCCACCACACAGTCGTAATTGTGATTTTCTGTGAGGCACCAGTTATGGCTACAATGACAAGAAACAGAAGTCTGAAGAGGGAGCTAGATTTAACAGAGAATAATAACACATACTTTGTTATTTACAATGTGCATTTTTTGGGGAGGTGTGATGGCAGAGTCTGATGGTGTTATTTGCATATACAGTATATATATATGTTACTAATTTTGTGAATGTTTCATGAAATTACAAAACACAAACACTGGTTGCCATCACATTTTTTCTACACACACAAACATGAGTTCTTTTCTGTAAGGTTGCCTACTGATTGTATGATGCACACTCAGTGATGTTCCACACAGAGTATTTGGGTATAATCATTTTAGGAAATTTATTCCAGTTACTGCCATATTTTCAGTGTATAAGGTGGTCCACTGTATAAAACACAGTGGTTGAGAAGAAGATATTAAATTGTTTTTTCCAGTGTTGGTTTATAAGGTACATTGTGATTTTTAGGATATTGATAATCATCTTCAGATGTTAGCTTGCTCTTTGAGTAGGTTACCAAATGATTGTACAGTACTCTTAGTATTTCTTTTGTGCCTATTCAGAGTAGTCAGTAATGGGTAATTACATGTAAAAGAGTGTTCAGAGTGATTTGTGTTGTGATGGTTGTTGGTGGTAGAGTGACGTAGAGTTCTTAAATTGTAAGTTTTCACTTAACAGTGTGTCATCCACCATTCTTATCTGTTGAGCATAATATATGCTATGGGCTGGATGATTTTGGGTTCGAGAGCAGGGGCAAGAAATTTTTCTTTTCTCCAGAGCATTCAGGCTGTATCTCGGGCGCAGTGAACCTTACATTCAGTAGGTATCAGAGGCTCTTTTTAGTTGGGCAGATAAGTGGCCAGAGCATAAGCCTCACCACTTTCCTCCATGTAGCAGTGGTTTAAGTTAGGTAAGGGGAACTCTACCTTCCGCCCCCTTTATATGCTTTCATGGCATGCACAGGGACAACTTTACCCTTACCCTTTCTTGTCTTCTCACACTTGTAAAGAGTTAAAACTGTTAACTGTTACAGCCAGCTGCATGCTCTGTCTCAGAGCCTGCCCATTTGTTGTCATATTAGGTGGTGGTTTGTAACTGCTGGAGTTTGAAGTTGACCCCAACATTGACTGTCAGAATATAGAATGCAGAGTGATTTATTTTCTCTTTTCCAGTGCAATCACAGTTACATTTGCAACCAATTTTATTTTGCAGCGAACAAAGACAAGTAATTTACTTCCTCAGGTGAGGACAGATGTGGAAAAATGTGCTCGTTCTGAAATGTGCAGACATTGTTGAGACCTTAAAGATTAATTTATCGTGATGGTATTACATTTGTTACTTTTTAATATTTAGTTGTATTTTGTTTTCAAATTGTTGGTGTCAGTTTGGAATGTTGGTTGCATTATGAGAGTAGCAGCTTGCTTGAGCTGAGAACAGAAGCCCAGACACTTCTGGGATATTGCTTTGGTTGTGCATTTGTATTGTAGTGTTGGCAATGTTTACAGCTGCAGTTGCCTTCCTTTATGCTAAGAGTGTACTGCATTGAAACATGTGCGAACATCATACCTCACTGTACTGCAGTTGTATGTAAATAAAATTGTATAGTAGCATTGGAATGGTAGTGTAGATGGAAATGTATATTTGGTTTCTTGAATACACATTACTTTCGGTATTGTTATGGTGATTAAATCAGTAAGGATGGTGTAGTTGGGATATACAAGGTGTTCCCGGAGGGGTCTGCCATATTTCAGGAGAACATCTCATAGGCTACATTATGTTAGTGTAACCAAAAATAGCTGTATCTGAAGTTGAACAGTTATGGAGATAATGACAAGATACGTTTTTGAAGAATAACAGCTGTTACACATGTATTTATTCCAAAATATTGAAATGAGGAGGAATTTGCAGTTTCTGTAATGCTAATACCATTACATAACACGTAATTATCATCTAAGTGACAAACATTTTGATTAAGCAAGAAATACCTGCACTAGGTTCTTAAAAATCGCGCATAGGGTTCCAGGTACTTCATATGTGGCTTGGCTTAGCTATCAGCTCAAGGATGGGCCTACGTAGTGTACAGATAACAGGTGTGGTATATGGAACCACAAGAAGACCACATTTTACTGATATCTCCATTATGATTGTCAACTTTAGATATGGGTATGTTTGGTTACATCAGTGTAAATTAACCTAAGGAGTGTTCTCCCAAAACGTGACCAATTCCTCCAAACACTGTATTTCACATGGGTAGGGCCAGGTAAGATTTGCTGCCTGAGCCAACCTTTGCTGCCCTCTTCTGTCATCAACCTTATCTCCTATATCTGCACACTTCCACTGTAGAGGAATTGTGATGATAATATAGTCAGTTTTATGAGGTGAAGGTGTCATTGGATATCCCAGCTTTGGGACTTCCCCCCCCCCCCCCATATTTTGCCACCCTGGGTGGCTGCTAGGTTCACCCATTTCATTGAGGTGGACTGCATGTGGTGTAACAGAGAAATTTATAGAAAGACTCCCAGGAAGATCTGGAGGCAAGAGGTCACCTGTGCAAACTGGGCATTCACAGGGTAAAAGTACAGTACGTGTAGGTCTGAAGATTTGAAAGGGGCAGGTGGGATTTATGCTATCATATTTTCAGGTTCTGTAGCAGGTTTGAAGTTTTTAATGAGTTCCGGAAGTGAATGCAGAAGGATTATGACAGCTGGTAGTGGTGAATGTATAAAGAACATGCAAGGGTTCTTAGTCTCACTCTAAGCTCCTTGATATATACAGTAGCCTAGTTTCTGAGCTGTCAGTACTCAGCTGATCAAAAAATTTTGTTTTATGGACCTCATTGCTGAGGATAGGGACATGTGACAGGAACTTGTGAATGTGATATGAACCTTCGGGCTCTTTAAAATGCAGGGAATTTCTTGACTAGCTGAGAACCAGTTAGCTTCCCAAGAAAGACTCTGCTCCATGAAGTAAGTAAATTAGTTGTGGACGTCGTCAAACAGACTTTACATAGGGCCATATTTTGAGGCAGTTCACATTTCTTCAGTCCTCTCTCTGTAGGTCTCTTCATGTGTTTTTCCCATTCATAATGTAATCTGTGTTCTGTGCAGTGTATATTACCCTTCCAACCATGCACTATTTGATTACTATAATAACTTCATATGAAAGGTAAAAATAATAGGTCCTCAAATTTTGGTTCTGCGAATTTGTAAATTATTTCTCTTCTTTTTACATAAAAAGAAGAGAAATAATTTACATGTCTCAGAATGTTGTTCTCAAAGTCCCTACCTTGCAACATTGCATAACAGTTGGTAGAGTTGTTTTATGTATGTTAGAATGCCAAGCCAAAGTGTTAACCGTGTCCCCGTCTGTTAGCCATTCCTGCGTTTGACCGCATAACTGGGCTCAGTAACACAACTAAACTCTAACGGGATTATGCTTACGCTAACGATTTTGAAGTCGGGCTGAGGGCGTTGACTGATTTACCAAAGACTAGGGCCTAGGTTGCCCTGGACTAAATATGGGAGTAATAAACTTTAGTTCGTTGGCTGTCTGGGTTCCGAGCCCAGACAGGCTCTGTCACATACTGGTGTTATGCGACGTTTGTCAGGCGCTTAGGTGAAGCCGCCGCGCCTGGGGGAGGGGAGTGAGGGCCGTGCCCCGACTTTGCATGGAATACCCTGGCATTTGCCGTACAACTGAGGAAAATCACGTAAAACAGGGTAACCTAATGGCACTCGGCTGTTCAGTGCCGAACGCGATTCGTTTTGTCGACTTGGCCATCGCGGGCGATGGCCTCGACTGGCCTGCTGTCCCCTGCCGCCCTTGGCTTTAGTGTCAGGCGACGGTGTCAACCCTCGGTCAGCTTACGTATCTGCCGAGTTGCCGTAAGAGGGGGGTTCCCCACATCTGCTAACTTTGAGTCAAAGCTCTCGGCCAGGGCTCTGATATGGTCGGCAAACAGCGGAACGCCCGGATCCTCGTGCATGTGCCTGTTATGTACCAAGGGCACCAGTAGCGAGGCGAAGACACTTGGATTGTAACACCCGTAACTTCAGGACATGGGAGAGGGCAGTGGACCTCCACGCGGGGCACGCATAGTCCATCAGGGGCCGGATGAGCTGCTTATATAGCAGGGCTCCGTTCCTGACGGATAGATCACTCTTCCTATTCAGGAGGGGCCCAGCTTACCCATCATTTGAGCAGTCCTCTTCCTGACCTGGTCGATGTGAGGCGACCAGGTGAGTCTCTGTACGCGGCTAAAGGAACCACCATCCTTACGTATGGATAGACCCCCAGGCGCTTAAACCTGGGACTGCGTCGCGATTCGTGGTGGTAGACGTGAACGTACCATCATTGGCGTGGACCTGCTGTTCCACCATGCACTCCGTCGACTGCAGAAACAACGGCCTGCACGACGGGGTCACCTCACTGTCCACGCCAGGCCACACACTGCTATCATCGGTCCCCATTGTGACTCATCGCAGGCGTCACGCTCATAGTTCAGCTCCTTATGAACACGCCTAGGCTGTGCGTTTCAGATTTTACAAAAATCTCGGAAAGGACTCGGGATTCATTTGTGGTGTAAAACGAATTTGAGTCCGTAAGTAATGTGACTGTTACGGTGTAACGCGACTGTACCATATTCAAAAGACTCGAAAAAAATTGTGTATCAGCCATACCGAGTTGTGTCGCAACTGATGCTGTACTTTGAGTACTATTACATGCGGAATTGACGTCACTCAACAGAAAATTACTAATTCGGGAACTATGAAAACAGCATTCATAGCATATTATGCATATAATTATAAAATGACGGAAGTAACTCAAATCTGTTTTAATAGTGTCACAGAAATGTGTAGACTATAACCAAAAGTGGCGGCCGGGGTAGCTTAGTCGGTATAGCTACTCGCTACGGGTTGGAGGGTCCGCGGTCTGCACCCCCGTGGGACTGACATTTTCAGCACCTGCCCAGACCGGCTTCGAGGCCCACCCATCCTCTTGTACTATACAGAATGGGCGACAAGTCACGGTACACCTCCACATACGCACCCAAAATCAATTTAACGTTACACAGCACAGTAGTTGCCGTTTCCAATCAGCATTCCCCACTGAAGTCGACGAAGAAACCATCACAGGGCTTGGTGTGCCATGGCCAACAGTGCGAGATCACGTGAAGAAAGACTTGAAAATGGGGCCGTATCGCCCGACTTTTATGATTGAACTGTCGGATGCCGACGTGGATTGGCGTTGTGTCTCACAGTATGCCGCTCCAAGATTCTTTTCGGTGGTGAATGTACCACCTGTCGCAGTGCGTGCGACATAAATTTGGTGTTCTGGTCAAATGAGAATCCCCATTTCACGCAGGAGCTGGAACATAGTCCATTGCGTGTTATGATATGGGCGGGTATGACATCAGATTCTCTGAATGAATCTTTTTCGATGAACCCGTGAAAGCGGCATCTTTTTCGGCAATGTTGGAGACGTGGCTCAAACCTCGACTCAGAGACAGGGGCCTCATACGGTCGGGTACACGCACATTTCGCTCTTTCTGTGCGCGAGACGTTGTGAACAAACATTTTTGAGGACTCTGAATTGGCCTGGTTCACCGACGTCAACTGTCACCATTAACGGCCACCACGTATTCCTGACCTTACCACCCTAGACAACTACTTGTTCGGTGGTAGCAGGGGAAGAATAAGTGTTCGCCCCTACACCACCAACGAAGGTTTGCGCATAAATGTGGAAGACTCATTTCGCACCAATAATCCACAACTGCTTCGACGCACGTCGCAGAGGACGTGGAGGCGTGTCAGCCTGTGTGTCCAGCATCAAGGATACGGATCCACTGGACATTCAGCCAAAAAGTACGAGGATTGAATGAAAAGAGATGCCTCCAATTTTATATCTCACCAACAGACGGTAACACTGATGCGCTAAAAGTTGTGACGTGTTCTGTAGCATCTGTTCTTTCAACTCAGCTGGGGCAGGTTGCTTTGTTGAGAGGTTGTGTTGCTATTGTGCATGAAATGGAAGCCTGCACTCAGCACTCGTCATTGCGTTTGAAACAACGTGCCGTGATTGAATTTTTGAGTGGCGTAGGAGTTTTTCAAATTAAAATTCATAGTAGAATGCAGGGTGTTTAAAGCGATGACTGTGTTGACATGAACACTTTGCTTCGCTGGGTCACAAACCCCAGCCTTGGCCAGAAAGTCATTACTTCAGTTTATGGGGCTCATATGGTTTATTCACACGCACTTCATTGAATCCGGAACCGCCCTCAACTTAGAGCTCTACATACTTTGAAGCAACGATTAAGAAGAATTCGGAAACGAAGACATTTTGCCATAACTTGACACTACGCCTCTCACCTCCTAAACCACCATGGAGGTAACTGAGAAGTTGGCTCTCACCATCTTACCACATCCGTCATACAGTCCAGACTTTGTGCCATGCGACTATTTCTCCAAAAATGAAGTAAGACCTTAGCGCGCATACGTATGTACGTGTAACTCAAATGAAAAGGCGGAAAGGACTGTCAGGACCTAGATGAAGAAACAAAGTGTGGAGTTCTTTTGTGATGGCTTTGAGAAACTTGTCCATCGTTGGTGGAATTGTGTGGAGAATAGTGGTGATTATATGGAGCAGTAAATACAGGTGATAAAAGGTCTCATTTCAAGAACAATTTTTGTGTTTCATTTGTTACAACAAAAATAATCTTGATGGAGGCATTACTTTTCATTCAGCCTACGTACGTAGGTGGTTTATGTTAATTACGATTGCATATTGCTTGGTGTACGGTGCTTTATCTCCCATCATGTAGGTACCTTGTTTCTCTCCCGGGGATAAAGAGGCCGACTCGTGGAATTGACCACCCACTCCCTTCTAATGCCGATTTTGAATCTGCGTAGGGCTAGAGCCCAGCCGGCCGTTAGTGTCTGCTTGGCATGCTACAAGACAATAAAAAAACCAAGAGTTCGCTGCATGGAAGGGCGTATAACTTGTAGGCTGCCTGAGATAGAGGCAGTTCTTATCTCGGCCAGATTCACGTTTGCAGGGATGTGACACTGTGTCCAGCGAGTAGTTCCCGACGTTTCGGAAGGATTATAGTGTCTACGATAAGTCGGAAATTACTCAATGACAGCCTCAATCCCAGAGATCCTTCGTACATACTCCTTACTTAATCCACGGATCAGAGTCCTTGAGAAGCTAACCGTTTTCAGCTAGTTAAGGAATTCCCCGCATATTATGGAACCTTAAGGTTCATTACCGAATTTACAACTGCCCGCCACCCGTTCCTATCCTGAGCAAGCTCGACCCAGTCCATACCCCCACATCCTACTTCCTGCAGATCCGTCTTAACATTATCCTCCCATCTCCACCTGGGTCTCCCAAGTGGTCTCCTTCCCTCAGGTTTCCCCACCAAAACCTTGTATACGCCTCGCCTCTCCCCCATATGCACTACATGCCCCGCCCATCTCATTCTCGATTTTACCACCCGAACGGTATTTGGATGAAGAGTACAGATTATTTAGCTCCTCATTATGCAGTTCCTTCACTCCCCTGTTACCTCGTCCTTCGTGGGCCCAAATATTCACAACACCCTCAGCCTGCATACCTCCCTCAATGTCAGCGAACAAGTTTCACACCCATGTATATAACGGGCAGAATTATAGTTCTGTATATCACAATCTTTATATTTTTTTATAGCAAACTGGAAGACAAAAGATTCTGCATCGAACGATAACAAGCATTCTCTGTCTTCAGCCTTCTCTTAATTTCTTCCTCTTCAGAATTGTGATATGTTATGGTTGTTCCCAAGTATTTTAAATCTTCACCCTTTCAGGGGAACTATTATCATGCTGTATACTGGGAATTCGTCCTGCATTCTGATCCCGAGACATGACCAAGTACATAGCTTTATCAGCATTTACTTCTAGTGCAATCTCCTAACTAGCCACTACAACAGCTTCTGCGTTTTCCTTTATAGTATTACGCTTCCTCCCAGTATATTAACATCATCAGCATAAACCAGAAACAGAGGTGTACCATTTAATTTCAAGCCATACTGATTTCCCTAAACCCTCCTTATGGCGTATTCTAAAGAAAAGGTAAAAAGCAATTGCAATAAAGCATCTACTTGTTTCAATCCATTCCGAACAAGAAACACGTCATACAAATTCTTGCCTACCCGGACTCTACTGTATGTTTTAGTCAGACACATTTTATTAGCCTTACCAGTTTCATGGGGATGCCAAACTCAATGAGAATATTATACAAGGTGATCAAAAAGTCTCTGTGCAACTCATGATTACAATACAGAAGTCAGGTGCACAGAGACTTTGTATAAGACCTCCTTCCTAACTAAATCATAAGCTTTCTTGACGTCTAAAAAGAGCGGATGCACTGCTTCATTGTATTCCCATTTTTCTCAAGTATTTGACTAATGCAGAATATATGATAAGTAGTTGGCCTGTTGCGTCGAAGTCCACATTGATGATGCCCAGTAATTTCCTCTGCTTATGGAATTAACCTGGACAGCAGGATGTTGGATAAAATTTTGTGCGTAGTTGGCAAAAGTGATATGCTCTTATAATTACTAAAATCTATTTTATCGCCCTTTATATAGATAGGTAGAACGATCGACTTCTTCCACTTCTCAGTAACTTCGTCCTTATTCCAGATATAAATAAGTTTATGATCTCATAGCAAATTGTTATACCCCCTGCCTTAATTCTTCTGGGATTTGATCAATACCTGGTGATATGTGACATTTTAGCTTTTCAATAGCCAACTCAAGCTCAAAGGCACTTGGCTTAGGCACTAGTGGTTCTGCTGTGTGTATTTTTCTCTGCCTACCGTCATTAAACCCATGCATATTGAATAGCTGAGAGACATGTTCCTCCACCTAGCCAAAATACTGTGGGAGTCTGCACCCAAATCTCATCCTTTACTATATTAGTTCTAGGCTGGTAGCCCTTCTTAAAGTCATTGATGCCCCTATGCAAATTCCTAATGTGTTTTATCTTACTGTTTCAAGTTCCCCAATTTTAGCGTTCAGAAACTCCTTCTCTTTGTTCCTGAAATGCCTGCTAACTTCACGTCTTACATTGTTTAGATTATCTACATTGCTTTTTCTTGAATCCTGTACCTACAGCATTTTTGCAGCTTCCTTTGCTCTAAAAAACCTAAAAATTCTTCGTCAAACCATGATTTATACTCCTTCAGTTCGTGCAGACCTAGACTCTATTTAGCTGAGGTTTTGATACACTATTTAAAGTTCTTCCAATCCCTATTCATGTCCTCGCTATCACTTAAGTTCTCCAAAGCTGCAAACCTGTTTGTAACCCCAATCTTGTACTGTTTCCAAATCTCCAGCTCATTTAGCTTCCTGAGATTAAATCTTTCCTCATGAAACTTCTGTGCTGCTTGCTTACTTACTGCCAATATTTCCCTATCTTTTGCAACCACCACATAGTGATCAGTACTAGAGTCATCTCCCCTGATAGGCCGTACATCGACTATACGCAAAGACATCTAATCTATCAATATGTGAACAGTCTAGTTGTGAGTCTTCCCATAAGGAGTGGTGCAGGTGTACTTATGAATGTTTCGGCGCGGGATCATCGTGCTTTCAACGACTAGATTTTTCGATTTGGCAAAGTTTACTATTCTAACACCCTTATCATTACTATCCTGATGTAGACTATCATTCCCAATTGTCTGTTTGAAAATGTTATCTCTCCCCACTTTAGCATTACAATCACCTAACAGAATTATATGGTACTTACGAAAATGATGGAAAACGTGCTCTAAATCCTCGCAAAAACTGTCTTTTGAATAATCACTTTTCTCCTCACTTGGTGCATGCACATTCAGAACAATGTTATTATAACAGCAACCTCTCAGAACTATACATGATGTACTGTCACCAACAAACTGTACTTTCTTAACTCCTGCCACTATTCTTTGGTGTACAAAAAATCCTATTCCTAATTGATAATTTTCGTTTCTTTTTCCGTAGAAAAAATTATAATTTTTACCTTGTCCCCTTTGTCGCACCTAACCTCCTGCACACCCACTAAATCTAATTTATATCTTGCTAACTCCCTGGATGCTGCTGTGAGTGAACCTGGCCTAAACAGGCTCCTAACATTCCAAGCACCCAATCTCTGCCCCTTTTCCGTTGCTTAGGTCGTACCAGAGTATCAGTCCAGGTCCGAGGCTGTTGTAAACATTACGTAACAGGATACGTTTTGCGGTGAGGAGTTGTTAGCACCTCGCCCAACCCCCCCAGCTGGAGGACCACCCTTTGTCGGCTGTCCGCGCCTGCTTATTCAATATATTCTCAGCTACCCTCCATATTGAAGGCCGTTACTCCATCCGCAACCTGAGGACGCGCCATGCCGTGGTGACAGGGACCCACTTATCATGGATGAGATCCTCCATATCGCAAGTAACCATCTGCTCGGTCAGATAATATTCGTTGTGTTATTCCTGCAAGGGGTTGAATCTGGAAACACGACACTAATGTTTCCTCTAATGTCTGCCGTACTTTTGTCCAATCATAAAAATTAACTTTTGTGTTGCATAAGCGTATGGTGTATATGTTACGCAGTCGATTCAGCGTTAGGCTGCTATTTGCTCCACAGTGATTAGCTGAGGCAGATCCCGGTGGCCGTGCTTTCTGAGGCATAGGTCTGCAGCCGCTCGATAGATAGCTCAGTTCGCGAGTTCGAATCCCGCTGAGGACGTAGATATGTGTTGTGTGAGTAGTGGCCTCTGCGTCGAGCTTATCACTCGTTCAGAGAGTCCTCCGGGTTTTGTGTGTCTAGAATTGTGCATGATCGAGAAACCTCAACAATGAGAAGGCTTGGGCCCGATTTGTGCTGTAGCGCCACAAAAAAAAAAAAGATCACGAGCCACCTTATAGGTATTACCTTCTTACCACTATACAGTACTGTATGCACCTTCACGATAATAACTACAGTCACACCATCACTGGCCATGAAGGTCTAGAGGGGGAGTAGAGGTTTACCTCTACTCTTTCTTTAACCTCGGCGTTAGCTTGAGGTGGGTGGGTGGTTAAAGCCACGTTCCGCACGTTTTTTCCCCGGCAAAGAGACCCGGTAACCACTGTTAATGAGGCTGAGTGGGCCCCAAGGCTGGTCTGGAGGGGTGCGGAAAATTTTTCCCCCCCACCGGGATTCGATCCCCGGACCGTCCAGCCCGTAGTGCATCGAAGAACTAGACGTATATCGGAATATATAAACAGATCTGACACATAATGAGCACATCGCAAGTCATTTTCTCATGTTGAGTCGATAATATAGTACCCTAACATCTCTTACAGTCATCATATCATTCATTCTACGTTGCATACCCTCTGCAGGTAAAAGGGCAACATAAAGTTGTCCCTGTGCTTAACTAATCTCCACGCATTGAAGGCATATGATGGAAGTGGCGGTACAGCTGACCGCATTCTTAATCTGGGCACTACGTGGTCAGGGGTGAGGTTCACGTCCCGAAAGCATTACTCCTGGGTAAAGAGCACCCCATTCCCATAGAGTAAGAGGCTGGGAGGGCCGCAGAGCCAATCTGAGCGCTTTAGAGAGAAAAATGTTTTCTCTCTGCTGACAATCGAACACTCGATTCCTCCGTCGTCCAACCCGTAGCCAAGTCTTACCTCATCCCTCTGCAACTGGAAAAACCTATCGTTTAACCCAAGAGTTATTCGCTATATGTTCTATTACAGACAGTTCATTAGGCTGAACTGGACACCCTAATGTGTTGGTCCGGGGACTCGACCGATCTCCAGTTGAACAAAACATACTACTTCCCTTTGGGTTAGGTTCTATGGTACCAAGCTGTCTGCTGTTGTCCCATGTCATCTCCTTGTCACCTCTACATCCTCTTTTGCTCAAGCTCTAGCTGGACCCAGCTGGGGCGTTTAGACCTGTCTTACCAAGCAAAACACGCCCCTCAACATCCTTTTTGTCCCAGTGTGTAGCGGCGTAATGTACGGGGTTTCGTAAATGTTACTGGCGATGTCGGGTTCCTTGTTGATTGAAAGTGGATAAAAACGAACACGCAACCAGTATCATAGTTGGGGCGGGAGGGAGTGGTGAAGTCGCCCCGAACAGCAGAGTACAAGGGGCGGCAAAATCGGCGGAAAATAAAGTTTTGGAATGAAAAAACTGATTTTAAACCATTTTTAATTCAGTGAACAAAACAAAGAATATTCTATAAATGGTGGTGATTTTTTAATTTCTTAATATCTGTGGGGGGCGCCCATTCTTATTACTCGCCTCCGGGCGACAAAAACCTAGCTATGCCATTGAACATACAACGTAGATGTGTACAATACGGTAAAAAAAAAAATGGGTTTATTTTGTATGTATTGGAAATATGGTAACGAACGTTCGAGTTCCATAAAAGACGCGGCGTTTCTGTGTCGGATGACCGATTGTTACCCTCCGAAGAAAGATTGAGTTCTGTGGAGCTCCTGTTGGTCTCCTGCATTCACTGCTGAGGTTAAAAATGCTTGGGGCTATACCTCCAATCCCCCAAACGTCCTCTTGACGAGATTCGTAATTGAATACTTGGAACCTTTTCTCTTTCAAGTTACAAAGCGCACCGTGTGAACGCATATAGTATATGGTGCCCAGTTGCAGTCCACGGACTGACTTAAGAAGGACCGCAAATTCTAGCTCGCTTTGTGTTACACAGGCTCTGTCCGTGACACAAAGTTGATTGTTCACTGCCGTTAAGGGAGGCACAAATGAAGAATAATCTCTTGTCTATTGGCAGTATTGAATGAGTTATTTATGGACATTGGAATTGTTCGTGGAAAGAAGATAAAGAAGGCAAGTTTACTCTTATACAGTTTTAAGGTATACTGTATTACGGCAACCAGAATAGCTAGTCGGTATGGCGACTTGCTACGGTTGTACAGTCCGGGGTTCGAAACACTGTGGGGTCCAGGATTTTCCTACCCATCCTAGCCGGCCCACCCAACCTCCTGCACAGTGGGATACCGACTCTCCTTGCAGAGGGTAAACCGTCCAGGGCGTGGTTTTGAGCACCATCCCCTTTTTTAGCGCCGAGGTTATGCATGTGCATAACTGTAACTCCCCAGTCTGCCTTCGTGACCTGTTATAGCGTAACCTTTACCTTTGAAAACTTGGCACACTATTTGCTGAAACCTTAAACGGTAAACGTGTCTAAGAGGAAGTGAAAGAAGTTGATATCTTTTGTCTTCTACCCGCGGTCCATCCCTGTTCCACACATACTTCAGACAGCAGGACATCAAGGATTTCATTAAGAGAAGTGTTTTCAAAGGCGGTATAAAGAAAATTCAGTTTTAACCCTTAGCCCACTAACGTGGAAAATATGGTGAGGTCCTAATAATGCCAGCAGTTGGCATGTGGGATTTAACTCGGCGTTTGAAGGGTTAATATGTGTATTTGTAAATCATTCCTATCGCCAGTAAATATTTACTTCGTAACCGCTTACTGTGTCGTCTCATGGACTTCAAGAAAATATTTAAATCCACAAATCCTTTTGAACGTGACTAGTTTCGGATCAAAACTATCTAGCGTTTCCGTCCCTAACGGTGTTACAACTACTCCTTATAGAAGAAAGGTGTCTAAGATCCACCCATTCTTACCACTGGCGCATTTTTCAAGCAAGTGATAAAGCTTCTGTCTCTGGTTGCTCTGCCCCGGATCCGTTACAGCGATGGTGCACAAATCCCAAGCCCCATTTCGCCGTGGCGACTAAATGTTTTACGATGGCGCCTGATATTTGTGCATTCGGAGTATTGAACTTCGTGTTACCGTTCTGGCGCCCGAAAGTTAGAGGTAGGTTCTAGATTTCTTGAAAAAGTGTTCACCGCTGCCTTACAGAACTGTTCGGGGTCTAATACGAACCCTTCTGCCAGAGATCTAACCACGACCGTTCACTTTGCAGCCAGTCACTTCACCGGTAGAAGTATCATATACCTCATATAAAGAAATTGGTAAGACATTCTACTGTGCTCGAACACGGGACTATAAAGAAAGGAAGCTTGAAAGTACAATTCCACCGCTTCTTAGATCTCAGCCACGTAGAAGTGAGTACTGTTAAAATATGTCCGTACGCTTGTCTCGAAATAAAATTAGTATGAACTGCTTGCAGAATTTTTCTTATTTCACAACGGATTTGTGAGTCTAGTTATTTAAACAGCGTACACTAGCCATTCATTGCATTGTATTTGTAATTTATAATTAATATAAAGTCACGTTAAGGTGATATAAAATCAAACAATGTGGTTGTTGTCAGACATAATCACCCACTTTTGTTGCTTCAGTTATACGCTGAATACGGTGGCAGGATATTCCTCCAAAACACTGAAAGCGTCCTTCAACAGTACGTGTCACTCAGTAATGCATTTCTTTTAATTTTCCATGATCTTTTGACTTCACCTTTAACACCCTCGTATGTGTTTAATAATTGTTTTTATTAATTTAATTTTCTTGTGATTCATTACAAATTTATATACACTTTCATTGCAAAGTTAGTTATTTGTTCACATATTTGACAGTCTGCTTATATTATCAGTTGAAAAGTAAACGACAGAAGAAATATATTATTGAGGACGAAGTGCAACTGGAGAGCTGATGAGGCGTCATCTGTTGTTCAATATGTCTTCACTGCAGCAACATTATTTGACGAAACGATTATAGTTCATCAAAGTAATTAGGTTTCCAATTTTTATGTCTCCTTTCTGCATGCAGGCATTGCGACCAAAAATTTCACTTCACCCCAATAATAGATTCTACAGAGAAAGATATCTTTGGTTTGGTTTTGGGAGTTGGATGATTTTTCGTGTCCGGTAATGATTTTTTGCCAGGATCTGGTGGATTAGAGTTGGGGTTTGTGTGGGTGGTCAATGTGGGAGCGGGCTGGAAGCAGGTATTCGGCCACAGGTTGAAGTGTGAGGGCGGCACAAGCGGTAACAACGAAAGAGGCAGACCCGCCAAGAGGCGGTCTCGAAGTAGCGTCGCATGCTCTTCGGAGTGCTGTAAGAAAAAAGTTGGTGGCAGCGCCGTCTCTAGCTCGCGGTCAGCAAATGCCCGTCTCTTTCTTATTCTATCGCTCAAAAATGTTGGTAGCAGCGATCCAGTCGGCGTCGGAAACCGTCCCATCCTTTGTCGGTAACCTGGGAGAAGGAAGAAGAATATTACACGTAGCAATGGAGCAACCTTACAACACTTTACTTCCACGGTACAACACCCTTCAGGAACTTGCGAAGCTGCTTAAACTCCCTGATTTTATGAAACCCAAAGGTGTATCACCATGTTCATAGGAGCCCAAAATTTGTTTCATCACGATAATTACATTTGATAAGAACTATTATTTATGGCGTTCACCATTATGTGTCTATTCTACTATCACATCCTCCCCTTAGGGCCGGCCGTGTTAGGCGGTTAATTGACGGCATCTCGCCGCGGAGGCCTGGGTTTGATCCCAGACCAGATCATTTGGGATTTGTGGTAGGCATAATGGCACTGGGACAGTGTTTTCTCCGAGAATTTCGGATTTTCCAACCAATTCTCCATTGTCATAATTCGCTTATGTACCAGCGACCGTAAGTTGTGATCTTCGCGGGTGACCGCGTCTTGTTCTTGGAAACACTGTTGTAGGATAATACTAGTTTTACACCCATATACAACATCAGATACACGCAGTTTATTTTTGTCTTGGTCTTGCCTTTCTAGATACACGCCGTGAATTCGGAGTTCTGTTAGCAACATAAGTGAATGAAGTAAGGTTGTTCGTCTGTATAAAGGTGGAGGAAGAAGTAATTAAGCCTAACGCGCATGTCACATTTTCAGAATGCAGACAACTCACAGTATAAGGACAGATAGCAAATCCTTTGCAAATATATTAAGTGCAGGTATTTGGGAAAGACTATAAAAGTCAACATAATGTACATAAAGAAATCGCCTTGGAAAAATGTTTTCCGTCTCTGTTATTCCAGATCAGGTTTTATATTTTGGCCCCTTGGACCAGTCTGCGTGACAGTAAATAACATTCGACACGGCAATATGGAACGTATTATTACATTTCATGTAATGAATTTGAAATGCCATCATTATTCATATAGGGCTGCAGGTCTGTAATTGTGTAATATTTGTAATAAACTCGAAGTACTCGGTGCAGAATCGTTTGTCTTTCAGTTTGTTATCCAAAAATAAGAAGATTAAGATATACAGAGCTATAATTTTGCCTTTTGTTTTGT
>Ga0123355_10005583_pt1 | contig 18453 bp, 12 predicted proteins | sample TergutEmb28metaG_3_FD_89872 | JGI IMG/M metagenome (GOLD analysis project Ga0123355, IMG submission 89872) | Embiratermes neotenicus P1 segment gut microbial communities from Petit-Saut dam, French Guiana - Emb289 P1 | ecosystem: Host-associated > Arthropoda: Insects > Digestive system > Gut ... | reverse complement strand
CTTCGTCCCGCAGAGAAATTTTACGTCTTAACGGACGCGCTGTTTACTACACATCGAAGTTTTGTAAGTTAAGCGAGACGGCGGGAAGTGACTAGCCACAGTTGTCAGATAAAATAATGTTGCTTTATTTCTGGCTGTCGCCGCGGTGTCAATGAGGTCTGCGCTCTTTTGGGATATTACGCAGCGTAGATTGGTAGTTTCGTACCAACGTTTCGCGACAGCGTGTTGGAACGTGTGCGGGATGTGTTCATGGTGTTGCTAAACAGACACACAATTGGTGCTGTGTTCGGCTGTTTGTTCATTTATTTTACATTTCGTACTTTTCCCCGATTTACTAAATTGAGTGATGGCGTTTCTTTAAGTTTTATTTTATGCATATAAAAGGTAACGATTCCATCGTACCTACACTTCGCGCCCATTGAGATGTATGGGGCAGTGGACGCGTGGCTCCACGCATTCTTGACCTTGGCAATAAGAGGTAATTAGTCAGATTTGCTCCCCCCGCCCCCCTCCGGCCACTTCACATCCCGGGGGAAGAGTCCTGTCACACACTGAATGTGGGGGTGTATGGGCCTCGGCGTCCGTCTGCATGCTGTCGAAAGGACAAAAGCGTCTTCCATATACTGACACTTTTATACCGATTCCTTTGTTGCCCAGTCCTTAGCAAAGTGAAAGTATTCCCTGAAGATGGAAGCACTTTTTTCCCCTCCGAAACTTTGGTAACTACGCAGTAGAGTACATTACGACGTAATTCAGGCGAGCACAGTACGAGTGATGGCACAGAACAGGAAGTGGAAGTGTGTTTTGTGAAATATTCAGCATACCCACCATTGCTGCAAATAGAATTTTGAGACCGAAGAAGTTCATGTTTTATGATGTGTGCTGTTTTTTGTACGTGATGCCGTTGTGTAAACCCGAGAAAGTTCCTTTAAACTTTGTTTTTCTCAAGCCATAATCTTCCCGCATTTGGTAGTGTAGACTCCCCACTCCCACACATACAATCTAAGTTTGTCTAACAGTTTCGATTATTAGTCATACACGCGGACAGACGGACAGAAAGACATTGTCTCATAAACTTGCATTCACGTCATGCCCTCTGTACACTGCATAACAATATTTATGAAGTCGATCGCATGCCGGCGCCATGTTATGAATCTTACAGCAACATGGCGGCATGCTATGACTGTCAGTAAGCCAATATTGGCCTTGCTGCTACTTTTTAAACATTCATACCCCTGGAGTATTTACCCATTTTTGTTATCCACCTTGCACGGGGAGAACTTGGAATTGCAACAGCTGAGATACAGCAGGTGGCAGATCGTACTGTTCTTACGGCAAGACCCGATTATGTGTCGCCTGAAATTTCGTGTTTGCCGCGAAATATTTCTGTCCGTATAATTTGATGACGGGACGGTTTCATTCTAGATTTCGTCAAGGCAAGACATGTTGAAGTGCGCAGGCGCTGGTTCACACATATGCTGTACAGTTCCGCCATTTTGAATGGGTGGCTAACGACATTTGATTGTTGATGGTCGTGGTGCATTTTGATGCAAATTCCAGATTTGTTTTGTTAGAAAAGCAGAGCGAAACCGACGCACTGTTTCGTAAATTCTTAACGGCTGTCTTTGCCGGCAGACATTAGTATCATATGAAGTAGGAACGCAGCCATAAGCAGTAAACAGCAGTGATTTTGAAAGCAGACGCTTGAAGATAAAGGCCAGGTTGTTAAATGGTATTCTGTAATTAAGAAACATGTCGTGAAGATATGTAGGGGAGGGGGGTTTGGCGGTATGGCTCCCTGTATTCTTAACCGCAGCTATAAATGGACTTGAGTGGTCAGTTCCATTTCTCGACCTCTTTGTATCCCTTGACCCATGGAATTGCGAATTCTGTGGGGAAGAGAGAAACCTTGCCCCTTCCAGAAATGTAATCAGCTTCCCCCGTCTTTCAACTCGTAGTATGGTAACATACTGAGCTATCCCGGCTCTGTAGGATGACAGTCTTCCGTATTTGAAAGAGATTTCCAGGAGAAATACCAGGACAGTAGATATATAGGTTGCGAGATTCAAACTGGGCTCCTTGTGAAGACAGGCACAGTGGGCTGTTGTAGCCTGTAGCTATGCTGTGTCGGCTTTGAACTTTTCACGGCTATGAACATGAAGTTTATTTTGTTATGGAATACGACGCCGTGTAATTTGGTAGCGAAGTAATGTACCGACGTTAGCAGGTTTCGTCTTATACCGCCGCACGAGTAGGACGGCTCAAGCGATAACGCTTTTAACTGTCTTGGTGAGGTGACCAGTTTGAATCCCAGCTGGTACACTGCCTTCAGTTTTGAGGAGTTTATTCAGTCACTACAGCAAATGCCAGTACCTAATGCCTACGTTACTCAGGCCACTGCCGCTGCTTTCCAGATTATTCAACCATTCCTTGTCTTATATGCTGATATGACAATATCGTAAAATAAGGCATGTATATTAATAGCACCCTGTGGACAGAGGCAGCAGGTGCTTGCGAAACCTGCCTGTCAACTTAGACTACGTGACGTCACTGCCTAGAACACAGTTCCAGGAACCTTCCTGTTTTCAGTTTATGGGGATGCACTTCTTTTGGCACTGCGGCGTCTCTGTCAGTTGGAGGAGCAATTTGATTCGACGTAATTCAATTGGCAGGAGGTGTTTCATATTTCAGAGCCCCATCAGTCAAAGTCCACCGGAGGCGGAGACTCTGAAGGCCGCACTAAGGCTCCCGCCAACTCGACCCCAGCAGCGTCTGACAGATGGGTGGCGTCCCTCCGCAGACGCGACCCCGAGATTCAGCCCGCGTTACCAGCCATCAATGCCAGGGGCCGGTGAGGGATTGAGCTTTGTGTGCTTGTAATGGATTGGAAAGAATGGCTGGAATGAGAACTGCTGTACACACGAATTACATTTGTGTGTCATGTATTGGTGGATTACTTCCGTAAAGTCCCTGTCCCTGATTTCGGAGATTATTTTCGAGATGTATGTCAAGTCTGTTTACTTTCTGTATAGAATGGATACAATTATAGAAAAGTAAGATACGAATCTGCGAAAAGGATTAAACTGGCTAATGATATAAGTAAGTAGTGAGCATGGAGGTGAAACTGTTGTGTTCGAGCACAAGGCGGGAATTTCTTGACAGGCGGGGGATTGTCAGCTGCTGTTATGTGGACTCGGAATTCAGTACGATATTGCCGGACGTTGCGGTCGAGTGGTTGACACCCCTGCTGTTTATTCCGGAGGTCCCGGCTTCAAGTCTCGACATAGAGACCTACTACCACGTCTGAAGTTTTCTCACTTTTCCATCCTACATAACAGCAATCATCCATCGCTTCCTTCCTCATCTTCTCCAATCCATTACTCATTTGAGATCTGCGTTCTGCGATTTTACGCAGCTTCGATAGGTAGTTACCGACATTTCGGGACAACCTACGATCCCATCTTCAAGGGTCAATCAGTCCGAAAAGATGGGACCGATGGGTTGTCCCGAAACGTCGGTAAGGGATTACCAACACTCGCTGCGTAACATCCTAGAAGAACACACATCTCATTGACAACATGGTTGAAGCTTGCAATGACGCATCATCCACTTGTTCTTCCTAACACTCAGCGTTCTGTAGCGTGAGCGGTTGAAGGTGTCGTTCGTTACGGACAGCGGACACTGTAGACTGTGAAGTTTGTGGTGTGATTGAATGGCTGATTAAGGCACACCCGTTTTGCCGTGGCTACCTGGTTACCATTGCTACGGTAGAGCTTGGTGTGGGAGTGACGACATAAGCCGGGTTTCCATGGTTACCAGGCTACCATTGTTACGGTGGAGCTTTGTTTTGTGAGTGATGTCACAAGCCAGGTTTCCATGGTTACCACGTTCCCGTTCTTACTGGTGGAGCTTGGCTTTTGAGTGACGCCACAAGCCGGGATTGAATTTTGACCACGCCGGTTTAAGACGGAGTGGATCAGTGCATGAATATGATACCCCCTCATACGAAGGGGCCATGGCCAGTAAATATATAAATAATATGAGACTGTCCCGCGGGTGCGGGTTGTGTTGCCTGTCCAGAAGCTCCAGCTATAGTGTCAGCAATAATCGCAAATCGCGTTCCGTGGACCGACTGCCACGGCCAGGGAAGGACCGGACCAAAGTGATGGGACCCGAGGGGCTGCGCCCCACCGTCAAGAAGCTGGAGTCCGAACAGCAGGATCAGGTGGAGGTGGCGGGAGAGGAGGATCGCGAAGAGCGGGTGTTCAACCCCGCGGGCTATGAGGCACATCTCGTTGAGACGATCGAGAGGGACATTTTGCAACGCAACCCCGATATCGCATGGACCAAGGTAGCGGGACTGCACGAAGCCAAGGCGATACTGCAGGAAGCTGTGGTGCTGCCCATGCTGATGCCAGATTTCTTCAAGGTAGCTCTTTCTGTCTCATTCTGTGCCCATCGCCTTTCTGTCTGATTCACCTACTTTGCTACTTGTTTGTCAGCTACGTTTCTTACAGAGTCTGTCCTGCAGCGTCTGCCTTACCGTGTATCCTCTGTACCCACCTTCTAATATCCCAGGTCTGTTCCTGTATCCTTCCAAAGCTGTGATCTCATATGTTTCCAAACCAGACTTAATTCCAGCAAGGTGCTTTGTGTCCTTTAGTCCTGTCATCTGTTCATTTCTCTCCCATTTGTTTCTTCCTTCCTTCTGTGTCTTGTTTTAGTTTACTAAGCTCTTTGAACTTTTTTATCTAATGTCTTTCTGTGTAGGTTATATTTTCTACTTCTTTCCCCTGTTTCATGAGCTGCTGCAATTGTTTCAAGGTGGGTTTGGAATTCAGATCTATAAACACCCTTTGAAATCCATCTTGTTATTTTAGGGAATTTGTTCTAGTTTTTAAATGTAAAATATGATGCCTTTGTCTTAAACCTTCTGTCAGCTTACTCCCAGTGTGTTTATTGTGAATACCATCGCAGGGTATTCGGCGACCATGGAAAGGGGTGTTGATGGTGGGTCCGCCAGGAACAGGGAAGACCATGTTAGCCAAGGCTGTGGCCACAGAATGCGGTACTACTTTTTTCAACGTTTCCTCTTCCACCCTGACTTCCAAGTATCGTGGCGAGTCAGAGAAACTAGTCAGGCTGTTATTTGAGATGGTAAGAACGATCTTTATGTATAAAATGCTAATGATTGACAGCAATGAATAAAATGTATATCAGCACAAGACCAGTATGTAATCTGGGAGGGTGGAGTACTGTCACAACCCTGATGAGGGGAGTTGGTGTGTGAAATGCTGGTCTTCTGAAACTATATGACATACCTGCCCATTGGAGAGGATTGTATTGAATTTAGTTGCTGTGAAAGCTTCAAGATATATATTCTGTTTGACTTGTGGTACACAGTTTGGGGCAGGTTATCCTTAGAACCCTTGATGTTGCCCTGCCAGTCATCATTCCACCATTGCTCCACCCTCAGATGCCACCACAATATTGTACAATAGCTTACGTGTAACATGTAACTCAGTCTCATGAACCTTCCGTTCTAGTTAATATATTTGGACTACAGCATTTATGCTGCATGTTTTGCAGTAACACACAGAACATACCACTTCTTTTCCAGGCCAGGTTCTACTCACCCAGCACAATATTCATTGATGAAATTGACTCATTGTGTTCACAAAGGGGGACTGACTCGGAACATGAAGCATCACGGCGCTTTAAGGCGGAGCTTCTGATACAAATGGATGGCATCAATTCAAACAGGTGACTGCATGAGGACTTCAGAGCCATTATCAATGTGACATAGATACTGCATACAGTTACTGGGCATTTTGTAGAATCTTCAGAAACATAAAAATATGGAATATTTGCTTGTTTGTAACTTGTCAAGCATTTATGTTGGCATAGAGAACAAAGCAGGCAACTTCTTGCACCTCCCATGGATTTTTGTTAAGATAATACAATTTGAAAACAGATTTGATGCTTTCTAAGCTAATTAAATGACAATGAGTGAGTGTTCCAAGGTTGTTCTGCTTCTGTATGCATTTCATGACACAACAGTTCTGTTGATCACCGCTCGTAACATGCGTATCCTTAACTGTTCGGCTTTCCTACTAGTGTGTCCACTGTTGTAGCTTTACTTATGCACTACACAATTTACAACTGCAAACACAGGTGTGTGGTAATGAATCAGTCACTGATACATACCCATACTTAACTAAACATCCTCGCGAATTAACATTAAAAACATTGCACGTCGCCACCATGGTTAGTTATATTTAATACAATAAACAGCGATTAGTTCCCTAAACATCTCTGGCTTGTCTGTATAATAGAGACACTGTATGTTTACTGTGAAGTAAAAACTGATTTCGTATGTATTGTTTAGATGAGGCTCAAATTTTAAAACTTAGTTTTCATCTTATCCTTTGCCGTCTTGTTTGACCATTCATTACAAAGGGATGGACAGCAGTTGTGTTCCATTCTGATGAGTCTATCACTCCTTTATTACAGCCAAGAAGACAAAGTCATAATGGTTCTAGCTGCCACAAACCACCCGTGGGACATTGATGAGGCTTTCAGGAGGAGGTTTGAGAAGAGGATCTACATTCCTCTTCCAAACGGTGAGATATGCCACTTGTAAAATTACCGTGGGAACTGATTTAACACATGTGTTAGATGAGCAGTGACCATTAATGTTTAGTGTTTTGGAATGTGACACTGCAGAGTGCAGGAGATAGGGCTGGCATTCTGGAGGAACCAGTTATTGCAGTCAGGACTACAGGGGGAAACAGGTTGCTTGAAAAGGCTGCTGAATTAACACACCACAGAGGCTGTCTGCGGTCCCTTCACCACCAGTGCTGTGCTCCAGGACAGTACAGACTGAAATGGAAGCTGCACTTGCTAGTACTGTGTTTGCATATTAGCTGTGCATCTCTGAACCATGGTCTCTGAAAGTGTAACACTGTGCAGTGACAAGAAAAGTATAAGAAACGGATTCACAACTTCTCAGAAAGCTGTAATTAGAAAATAGTGGGATGTGTGAATTACAATAGACTGCATGGATGACATGTCGTCGTCATCATTGTCATCATTAGAACTGGCGGCATTTCTGCTCTATCCCCACTCATGTAACAGTATAAAAATCCATTTCTCCTCATCTGCCGAGTGCAACCTAGTCTTACAGACAAGGCTCTGAGTACCATGTAACGTTGGTGTAACTGTTTCATCTACTCCAGAGGAAATGCCTGAGTATAGTAAGTCTGTCTGGAGGTGGGAAGGTAACAACCCTACCACCAGACTTATCTGTCAAAATTTTGAATAATTGCAAGTCTAAAATACAAACGCTGGGAAGACTGTGGAATTTATGGGCGTGACAAACATGGGAAACTGAACTTGTGAAGCACAAAATACAGAACCTTACGTTTATTGGGCCGTGGATCATCTTGATTGTTGAGTAAAGAGAGACCAACTTGATGTCACTTGCTTTATTATTTCTTTATTTAATGCTCAACATGTTTCGGATGTTAATACATCCATCCTCAGAAGCTTGCAACTTATTTGTTGAGTTATTTCATGGGTTGTATTGCTCTGGTTCAGTGTGTGTTGGTGTTACGTTGTGGTTTGGATGTGGTGGTGTGGTATCCGTATGCAAGCTCCTGAAGATGGATGTATTAACATCCGAAACATGTTGAGCATTAAATAAAGAAATAATAAAGCAAGTGACATCAAGTTGGTCTCTCTTTACTCAACTAACAAAATACAGATCTTATCCAGTTTAAAGCTTGATAGTATTACAATTAAACCGAAATGCATGACCATGTCAGAATTTTTAAACTGTCAGGTACTATAGCCCAGTTCAGGTCCTCACCACCACAATTATGCTTCTACATATACCACTCAGCCACCATATTTTGAGAATTCTAAATCGAAGTTTATTTTCTGTATTTCCCCTTCCACATGCCCCAAACCCCAATCTGGAAGACCAGGTACTTTCTCTGTCAGCTCGCTTGATCTTGTCAAGCATGTGTGGCCGTTCACTAATACACGCAAACACTGCTCTAAAATAACGTAACACAAGCACCTGTGTGTCTTGCAGATGAAACCCGTTCTGCACTGTTGAAGCTGTGCCTAGAAGGTGTGACTGTGGATGAATCTTTGGACAGCAATGTTATTGCTGACAAGCTGGAAGGGTACACAGGCTCTGACATTAGCAATGTATGCAGGTACGTTTCTGGAGTACTGTGGTGAAGATAATATTGTGGTCTTGTGTGTTATGACACTGTGTAGTCTCCTAGGTTGGTATAGTAAGATTGCTTTTATAAAGTCCCTGTCCTTAGGCACAGGAGACACCAGTAAGCCTTGGCATATGTCATGAGTGTTTGCAATCGTGGAGGTGGGTTTGCCAACATAGAATGCTGTTTCTGAATTCACAGCAGATCTAATCATGTGACTAGTTAGGAAGGCCATAAGGCCAGGCTTCATTACTATGAAATGAAGATTGTCAAGCAACATGACAGTAACCATATGGAAGTAATCCTACTATGTGACAGGTTCTGAGGTATCTGCTATCTTCATAGTCATGATAGAGTAAAACACTGATTGGAAACGAAGTACCAAATTATATACATCATGTCCTTGGTAGAATGTAACCTTAACACTTGCCATCATGAAAGCTGCAAATCTCCTTTAGAATTGATACACATATGTAGTGGTTAGAATAAAAGCAATGTTACCTTTGTACATGAGATACCACATTGTAAGGTTCGGGGTTCTCACTGTGGGTTTACTGAGCATCCAAATCTCCCACATTGTGGTGCTGTGTCCATAGGTGAGCAGTTCATGACATTGCAAAAGTATCATTGTGCCTTTTGAGGAACCGCTCACCCAACGGCACAGCGTTATATCCCGAAAGTAATTCTCAAAACACAAACCTCTGTCACTTTTACATTGTTTATTCCATGCATTATGATGAAGCAAATAACTTATGTAACACCCAAAAATGCATTATTCTATAATTTATACATACATTACATAGCTGCTACATGTTTCAGCGCTATTGTCTCGCCATCTTCAGTGAGCTAACACCAACATTTATTTAAAACATGGCAAGATAACAGTGCTGAAACATGTAGGAGCTATGTAAAAGATTGTCTGCATAAACTATACAATAGGGAGCCGGGATAGCTCAGTCGGTATAGCGACTCGCTATGGGCTAGACGGTCTGGGGATCGAATCCTGGTGGGGGCGAGATTTTCCGCACCCGTCCAGACCGACTCTGAGGCCCACCCAACCTCGTGTACAGTCGGTACCAGGTCTTTCCCGGGGGTAAAGCGGCAGGGGCGTGGCGTTGACCACCCACCCCCATCTAGCGCCGAGGTTAAAGAAAGAGTAGAGCTATACCTCTACTCCCCCACTGGGCCTTCGTGGCCTGTTCTAGGGTGAACTTTACCTTTTTTAAACTATACAATAGTGCATTTGTTGGTGTTACACGAGTTATTTACAATCTTGAACGTTACAGAGATGCTGCCATGATGTCGATGCGTCGCAAGATATCTGGTCGCACTCCTGCCGAAATCAAGAGTATCAAGAAAGAGGATGTAGATCTTCCTGTGACAATGGATGATTTTGAGGAAGCTTTGTCAAGGTGTAAAAAGAGTGTGTCTCTAAACGACGTTTCAAAATACGAGAGTTGGATGGAGGATTTTGGATCTTGCTGAAGAGGTACACATTCAAATTCTTTACAAAATAATTCAATAACTGCTGACTCCATTTGCATGCTCTGCTGAATTAAGTTTGACAATTTCCAGGCAGCTGGAATGAGTGCATATGTTGGTCTCTTGAGACACAGGTACAATGCAAATATGTGACGAACTCTTTGAGTGTTTCACTCAACTGAAGAGCGGAGGGGCAGATTTTGAAGATAAATGAACACATGACCTGATTACTGTATTAAATTATACTGATTTTGTTAGAAAATAAACACTTTTATATATGAATTTCACTGACATTTGAAATGATACATTAATTCTTTTACATTCAACACAGCCTCCTGTATGACTGATGATTACAGAACTTCTCACTTTCCCGTGGGGTAAACCATTGCTGCTGGAGCATGAACCTGGCCAGAACTGTACCTCCACCCACCCATACCTCTTAATGCCATGGTGCTTGTCAAATCTTATTATGAATGGTTCAAACAGCAAAGTCTGTGATCTGAATTAACCCTTTAACCCTTAACCGCCAAACATATATATATATATATGTCGCGCAGTGAGCCCTTAAATAGCCGAACAGCCACTAAAGTGGCCGGGGGGGGGATTTAATTCTGGCATCAAAGATTTAATTCCGGCGTCAAAGGGTTAAATGCCGAATTAAATCCCAGCTGCCATTTGCCGGCATTATTAGGAGCTCACCATATTCTCCACGTTAGCAGGATAAGGGTTAAGCTAAAGAATTCTTCTTGCTCAGATACGAACAGACATGTTCGACCAGCAGCACTTGTGACATTTCTAGGATATTCACTTCTCTTTTGGTGACGTGTTATAACTAGAATAGAGAAGTGGAGTTTATAGTAAGAGAATGATTATTTTTATATAATGTTATTTAGTGCATAAAAATTATTGTAAAGCAGATAGACGAAGTTTTGAGTTGGTTACAAATTTAGGGAGCGCGAGTAAATATTGTGGTTTCCAAACTGTATGTAATGGTACCCTTGTCAGTGTGTCTGTCTTTGTGTGTGTGTAAAGATCACCTTTATCAGTTCTTCATTTTTAAATCCTAATTCAAACATTTATGTCATGTCTTTATGTTACTTGATGTTTTTATTGTATTTCATGAGCTCACGGAATCAAATATGCATCTTATGTTGAAAATGGATTCCAGCATTCATTGTGGTCTTACTAGTCCCACACCGTGAATTTCAAACCACTACTTTAGATAACTGTTGAAAGGTTAGGCTAGGAGATGGTAGGAGACACAACAGTTCAGTTTCCATGATAGGGGCACATGTAAACAACAGAAAACAAATCATGTTTACTTATAAGGTGCACCATGACTTAACACCCCTTAAATCATGAGCATACAGTGGAGTATGTTCAACTTACAACATTCCTGCACAGAATACCACACGTGGAATATCACAACATAATCAGTGTATAGTACAGCTCCAAAATACGTACACAATCAACATACACATGGAATTTAATTTATGATTTTTCCTTCATTAAAAATCTGCCTCATGAAACAGTATAAGGTGGAGCTGCACTGTGACATAGTACATCTTCATTTCACATACAACATGAATTGGGATGAACATAACTTTGCTGACACTAAGATTGGTTCATGACTGGTAACATTACAACATTCATATTGCTTACAGTTTGGGTACTACTGACTGAAGTACAGGTATAAGGTATTGCTGCAAAGAGACTGATTAGCAGTGGACAAATTGAAGTTTCATGCCTTGCCTTGGTCTTTGGCTGACAACTGTTTCAGATCAACATTTTTTTTGCTTGCTCACTAGAAATGTGCTCACTCAAATGAAGTTATTATTCTGTAAATAATATGACATGAATCAAATAATCAGAAATGTAGGGTTCTTACAAGACAGGGTGACATGTGAATTTGTTCCTGTACAGTGACAATTCTGGGATGCACTTGGAGATTGTTGTGGTGATGAGTCTCATACTTTGATTCTCCTGCAATATGGCACTGTGCAGTTTGAGAGATAGGTACTGGCATGTTGGAGAAACCTGTCAAAGTATATGGCAGCACATCCCACCAGACTGTTAACATCTTGCAGCACTCTGTGTGTTAAACTGTGTATTCCAGCTCTAATTAAAAAGGGGAACTGAAAATTGACAACTTTAGAACACAAAAAATTTGTTAGCTAACTTGGAGACTAAAGGGGTAATCAGAATTATAAGTTTGAAGATAAGGATCAATTGGGATAACCCAGCACAAGATGGTTCAGCCAAGGACCAGAGAACATCAACAAGAGTGGAAAGAACTGGCAGTATAATGAGAATGGAAGACTGTGGGAAGCGGGAAAAGACTGGAGAACTCTCATATGAAAGACAAAAAATGTTAGAAGAGGAAGAGAGAAAAATAGTCTTTTATGTCAATTGTGCAACCTCACTGAACACAAACAGGGAAGATAAGTTACTGAACAGTGCTTTATGAGGTACTGATTTTTCGGAACTAACAGTTATGAGAAAAAATGATAAGGAAAAAGGAATGTTGCAGAATGTGGCATGATCCTGATAAGAGCACATCCAGTACAAAGAATTCAACACACAGCAGATGGCAGTTGATTATGGATCTCAAGTAAGAGAGACATCTGCTCTAACTACAAGATGACAGAATGAGTTGTCAGAACTGAGTCTGGATACAATACGCAGGATCTGAGGTTTCCACAGCATTGTTGCTGAGTATCCAGGTCTTCTGGGATGGGACACTGTGTCATTGGGTTGGTGTTTCCTCAGGTCCCATCTAGACATAGTGTCTTCATCTTCATGGGTTGAAGATAAAGGCGCTATGTTCTTGCCAAATAATGGCAAACACCAGTACAGTGACAGTGTCACATGCCAAAAGATTGGGATATGCAGCATACAAGAAATAACAATGGTGCAGGCATGCTGCTGATAGAATAATGATAGAAAAGTGATAAATGTGGTCAGGATGTGCTGCAGAAAGTAACAATGGACTAAGGGTCCGGAATTAAAAGGAATTTGTCACTGCTTAATTTAGCACCACACCATCACAATGCATTAGGGAGATGAGGTACAGCACTGAATGTCTGCACTAGGTGCATGTGCATGGTCAGCCTCGTGCTCTGGCACCTCTATCCCAGTGTAAAGAATGATGATACAAGGTAAGATGCTGGGTGGGCTACACAGAATAAGACTAGGATCTCTCTGTCCCTGACAGGAATCAAATCCTCACCCCTCCAGCTGTCCATGAGTCTTAGTAACTGACCTGCTTCATAGTAATAAACATGGTTATGCTCTTACAACTTTGTAAAAACCCTACAGGTGCATGAAAACAAAAGAACATAAAAACTTCTTCATAGCATCCTGATAAATTCAAAATCTTTGTGTAGGCTTTGACTGATTCAGTCATGTCTACTTAGTGGCAGTGAAAAAATGTCCACAAAAGGAATATGACTTTGTGGACACAATTAAACCTACTTCAGTGTGTTAGGAACCTATCTATTTCGGTTTCCATTAGCACACCACGGACATTTTCAAACTCATGAGCCTCAAAACATTTAAAGAATTTTAATAAAAAAACAAGAGGTATATTCCACTTTGTTAAGTGCAAATGGCTGTGTCCATCAAGCAGTAAGCATGATGATGCAAATGCAGGCTTCACTTGAGAAAGGACAACACCACACACCTTCCATACCAATTTTATATTGTTTCTCTGACTGGTCAAATGTTGCAAGATAGAATAAACAGGGTGAAAGGACAGTTTGTTTGTGTCTCTGCCCTTGATTTGGCTGGGGCTCACAGTTTGAAGACATCTTTACCAATACTGACACACACACATACACACACACTCGCACACACAATGTTCATTTAACATTAAATAAAACAGTGCTTTAAGTCAACACAGGATTCTTTTCAAAGTCTCTTCCAAGGTACAAATTAAATCGACAACTCTAACGCAGGACAGGCTATTTGATAATTACTGTCTACGGTACGACCAGCACAAGAAAAAAATGTTCATAATTTTTTAATGATTCTGTCCTGTACTTCTCTGAAGTAATTTGCAGATCCATACTGGTATAAAACAGAACATTTTCTATGCAAGTTTCAACTGCAATATACCTAATGATTAATGTCACTCAGTGTAAGGATGTGCTAATCAAAATGTGGTGCCTTTTAAATCCTTTCCTGGAGCACTGGACATACAATCAAGTATAACTGAACAACAATGGTTACAACTGTCAATTTCCCATTGCTGATATCAACTTCAAAGATCTGTAAATGCAAATTAAACTTACTTTATTTGCTAATTTTAAATCAAACGCCTCTTATAATTATGGTCTTAATACCAAAGAGTGCTAACTGGTGACAGGTTATGACCCCATCTGTTCAATAAGAATGCTTGTAGAGAGCACAGGGCTGTGAATATAGGGAAGTGGCATTCAGATACTGACATATCCTCTCTTTTGTTATGTTAGCTTGAATTGTGTTTTAACTGATGTCAAACAGAATGGTACTTGGGTGTAGCCTGCATCTTTTGTGCTGCTAAAAGAGAGTAAGTTGGGTTGCTGAAGCAACTCAACTGTCACTACTGCGTGAGATTTGAGGTTCTCACTGTCGTTCTGCCGAAGATTCAGGTTTTGTGACGTGACAGGGTCGTCCGAACTACTCGCCCAATGACGCGGCATCGCATCCCAGAAGACTGGAATCTTAAAATGTCACCATTATTTTCTTTTCCTTGTCAGTCTTTTTGCGATTACATACTGACTCAGTGTGAAGGTTACCTGACACCACCAACCACTGTCACCATATTCTGCATCAGTTATTCCTCGCTATTTTCTTATTACTGAATACCATTTCAGTTTGTGTCCAGAGTTAACGTGTTTTTATTCAACTTTAAAAATTCTGCGCTGAAAATATTTATATACATTTGTGCTTCATGTACAGCTTACAAAAATAATGTTTGTCCTAGTTTCATCGCACCTCCTGAGCAGGTTATTGCACTGTGTTCACATCCTCCCTCTCCGACTTATTACACTTAAAAACAGGGTATGTGCGTGGAAGTTACAAATATGGACAGACATGGGATAATTCTACTACAAATGGACAGTAATTGGAAGTACTGCAATTTGTGTCTGTTTGGTCTTCACAAAATAGAAAAGCACACAGTAATTTGTTGCTGATGTACACAGCTGCACAGATTAAACAATGTGGTTACATCCGGTATACACAGTGGTGTTGGCAATGCTTAGGCCTTTAATGGATTAATTTGTTTATAAATAATGTGTAGTTTTATGCTTCACACATCACCCAAATGACTGCCTATGTCTGATATTCATGCATATTTTGGTAAAAAATGTCTAGTGAGAAACCTAATGAAAATGAAAATGCATAATATTCTGTGCATTAAGTTCTTCTGGGAGATAATTTTGAGGGGGGGGAAAAAAAAAAAAAAAAAGAATATAACATTTTCCGGAAAATGTCAGCCCTCTGTCGTGTCAGGCCTCCCAGGAAACGGATGGTTTCTACTACAAGCAATTTATACGTACATTAAGAGGTAGCACAACCATGCAATTCTTATATTATAACCAACATATCTCACTTATGGTGGGCACAGATGTGTCTTGTTATTCAGTACTTACGAAACATTGTGGGAACCCTTGCACAGCCTGCAGCCTTATTCAGTGTCACATAGAGAATAATCTGGCACTGTTTTATCCAGTTTGTCACATATATTTTTGTGGCACTGTTTAAATGATTTATTAAAAAGATTATTTAGGCCTGTATTATATTGTAAATTAAATTTTAAATTCCATTCAGATCAAATAATAACAACAATAATATTTAGGAACTACGGTAATCTCTTGGTGTATAAGCAACCAGTTTTCTGGTTTTTGCGTATGACATTCACAAATAACCCCCCCCTAAGTCTGTGAGGCAGTGTTCACTTGTATAAACCCCTTCGTCCCAAAAGCTTCTTGACTGCCATTAGTTCCCAGTGACCTATCAACCCCAGCCTTAAGGAATTTACTTCTTTAACGTGTAACAGCAATTTTTTGTGTTATGTTCATACTTATAATAATAAAGGTACATATGCATATGGGTTTCCCACACAGTTTTTATGACTTTACTACTGTGTATGCATGGATGAATGGCTAAGAAGTCACGTCAATACACTAACTAAGCATTAGTGTCTTTTCTTCATATTTAGGTACTTGTCTGTTTTGTATTAAGATGAAATACTTATGTTTTGGGATGACCTTTTGACATCTGCACAGCCACCTAAACTGTGTATAACACAGGAAATATCGGGAAATTAATTTTCACTTTACGAGCTTCTGCAGTACAAGCAGTTTTTCGAGGAACAAATCAAGCTCATTAACTGAAGGCGTGGTATATCTGCATGTTTTGAATCACAGCTCCTCAATATTAATAGCAGAAGTGTGTGATGTCTTACACACAGCCTGGGGTTCTGCAGTATCATTAGGTCTGAATTTCGGAAGGAAAAAAAAAAAAAAAAAGAGACGGGAATGCTAGGCCTCTGAATATTGTTTGAAAAGTGCAGCTGTGTCATCAGTTGATAGTATCTGCCAGGAACTGCTGTTACATCATGCACATGGTGACTTGATAGGAACAACACGTGCTGGCCAGTGACAGCACGCACCGAGACATGCAGCTTCATTCAGCTTTCTTTGTCCCACGAGCTCTCCAAGCTACTATCAAGTTCCAAGCAAAGTACAGCGAGAACATGTGCACTTGAGCAGCCAGCACTATGAATGCGTACCACAGTAGACCATATGGATAACCCTAGAAAGAACAGAACATTACATCACTGTGCGTTTCATATTTCTCAGTCCACTCATGTCATCAGCGACACACACTGACAGACAATAACGGTTCTGCAGAGGTTACTTCAAGATGTACCGAATTAAGAAACTCTGATGCCATGAATTTTTTTGGTAACAGAATTCGATACGATTTTAACTGCAGCTTCACGTTTCAGGTCAGGACTTTGGAAGTAATTCAATTGTGCAAAACAAAACACAATTCATAAACAGCTTGACAAAATGCACGTGCCAGTGATTGTACTGATGGTTTACCTGCCACATCAAGATCTCGTCCGTATCCCCATCATGCAGGTACTGCCACGTATCACTGAAGTAGTACAGTGCAGCATACAGCAGGGGGCCAAACCCAAATATTACGATACCAGCGATGTACCGCTGCATAGTTTTGATCCGGTTCTTCCGTACCGCTGACAATCCAAGGAATGAGAGAAGAAGGCTAACACACCAGGCGTACTCCCACCACAATGGCTAAAATCAAGCACCATGAGGTTCTTGCAGCAGTAATGATAAAGATTGTCATCTTCTGGGATGTGCTGCCATGTTGTCTGTCAGTACAGTACAAGTTTACCACCATTTCAGAGGAACTTGCTGCCTCCATTCTCAGTGTACACAGCTCCATGTATTAATGGAGTCTTATATTTCTATTTCGTGTTTTCTCACTTTTACATTCTTTGTTAATATCCCTCCACTCAGCTATTATCATCCCTTTTCAATTCCACAAAACTTCTACACTTAAATCCCATCAGCCCCCTCCTCTCTCTCTCTCTCTACTTGTTTTGGTACAGCCCTTATCTCTGCCTTTACTTTCTTCTCTGCATACCATTTAGTTATCTACTCTGATGATGGAAGCAGCTATTTCCTGTAAAATACTGACGTACTTCTACCAGCTTACAGGGTATCACATCCCAGAGACACAACTCTTCTTCATGTCCTGTACCTTTTCATATCTATTCAAGCATCAAACAAAGATGAAGATTTAATTCTTCAGGGCAGCAGGATATGTTGGTAACAAAAATGACAATGTGTTATAAAATTTTTGTACAGGTACTGCATGTTGTGGTGATTGTGTGTGATCCTGTGTATGATGATTCTTACAAAAACGGGGTGGCAAATTTAGTTTGGAAGTAGCAAATAGATTTATAACCATCACGTGTCCTTTATACTTTGAACAGAGGTTATCATGAAAATAATAAACAATGACAATTTATGAAAAATGGTTCATCAGATAGCAAAGAATGGTACATTACATCAAATATATACACACATACACACACACACACACACACACACACACACACATATACATACTTGTTTTAACATTAAAAAATCTTGCATTTTGCTCACACAGCATAATAATGGGTATTGTACTATTCACACAATGGGCCATGATTATTTCCCTAACAGCAGTGACTGGCGTGTCTCCATTATGGATATAAGATGTACGTTATATAAGGTAAGGACTATATTTTTAAACATTTAGATAAATTTTGGGATTTCAAGGATTGTATGTGGTACCAGTGATGCAATGAAATATCTCTGCCATTTGGTTATTCTGACAGCACAGTATGTAATGCATAATCATGAAAAGCATATTTTAATACTACAGTCAAACCTCAGTTCACGAACGCCTTGGATCATGAAGAATTCAGTTTACGAACAAATTTTCCGAACACAAAGCGTCTCGGATGACGTACTGTGTCTCGAGTTACGAACACGTAAGCCGTCAAAACGTAGACAAAAACAAATCACACTGGACAACTTTTTAGTGAGACACTGGCCCTGTGGGTCTGAAGCAGAGTCGAGTGGTGCCAAGAGACAGAAAAAAGAAAAAGAATCCCCTTCCAAACAACAACATTTCACTTCCTCACCACCTTCCACTTACGCCGTCAACTCTT